>ERZ724506.538-NODE-538-length-13190-cov-4.628474_pt1 | contig 13190 bp, 10 predicted proteins | sample MGYA00376039_ERZ724506 | MGnify/ENA primary metagenome ERZ724506 (study PRJEB28724, sample SAMN07190887) | wastewater metagenome | isolation source: effluent of sewage treatment plant in Hong Hong | place: USA: Christiansburg, Virginia | collected 2016-03-01 ... | reverse complement strand
TGGTAGACATAAATTCCCTAATAAAATAGAAAAACAAAATCCGATACCAAGGGCTGATTAACAAATAAATTTATTTGAATGGTAGATGATAAATATTAATGGTGTGAATAGATTTGAAGAGCGAATCAGGTTAAATCATTAAATTGCTGGTGGACAGCGAAAATAATGAAGGTGAAGATGTAGAAATCAACAATATAATGCAGGACAATTCCATCTTCTGATAAGCACATTGCCATGATACAGATGGATATAGAGTCGATCACTTGCTTACGTAACTTAAGGATGGTCTCTTTCAGAGACTTCAATCTTTTTCCTGTTGTTAGGGTTATGATGTCATTATGGGGCTCGCCTTTTATCTAGGGAATTTATTCAAGCGAGGATAGAGCAAGCCAAGCGCAGCATAAAAAGAGTCCCTGAGGATTCGAAATGTCCCTAAAAATATATTCCATTATGAAAATAAACTCGATAAATAGTACCGTTATATTTGTCTTTCGAGTTCCTGCAAAAAATATAAGTCCAATCGCCTTCCAAGGACTGATAAAGATATTTATTTTTAGATATTTTAGTATTTCAAAGACCAAGGGAATCCACATAATTTTCATTTACAGTTTTTTGGGCATGTAAATCATGTCAGACATAAACGCTCCCAGTTTGAGAAACTGTTAGATGACAACCACGATGGAAATGACAATCAAGTTTTCAGATAATAAAGACTCTCCTGTGTGGATGAAAGTGAGTGAATAGTTGATCATCAATTGTGAATAGAAACGAGAGAAGGTCGATCTTTTGACAATATGGAAACAAAACAATGTGAAAATAATAAGATTAAACCCAAAGTTCCAATTCTTCGTCATACTGCGTAGTAAGCCCATATAACAATCGACCCCCAAATAGCAATCGGACTGTTTTTCAAAGAATTCAGAAGAAAAATGAAAATATGTTTCGTATAGCAAAGGTACCAAATGGGAGGGATAAAGGATAGTGTAGCCGGGACAAAGAGCAACAGGCTCGGAATTGACGGAGTATATAATTTTATACCTTGGGAAAAATTACTGTTCGCTAATTACATCGTTGAGCCATTCAATATTAATAATCTGTGGGCGAATAACCGGCTGAATTTGAATTTGAATAATATATTTCTTGGGATTGATGACAAATATTCTTCTATACTCCTCGACATTTTCTAGCAAATAAATTGTTTACTTTTATTTAAGTTCATAGGGAGTCAACTTTTAGAAGTTTTAGCCGAAGACTTGAAATCGATGGAAAGATCGAATGATCAAAGTCGTGTTTTCATTGAAATAAAAATCCTATTTTCGTAAAATCCGAATACATTAGGCATGATAGTATCCACCCTATTGGTCTATGTTAGATATTTTTTACTGTAGTTTTACATATAGAAGTCAACACACTTCGAAAGGATTTTGTTTCTCTTTTCCACGCTCAGCTCTTTTTTAACTGACATCTATCGATAGAGAAAGAGGTAGTTAATTTCCTTGATTGTGAGAGGACCGTTTTGCCGATCTTCATAGAAAAATTTAGTGATGATCTAATTGAAGGGCTCAAAACGAAAGTATTATTCTGGTTTAAGGTAGCTGTAGACACCCCACATCAGCTTACTTTGAAGAACAAGACTATTTGCGAAGGAAACTTTTTCAGAATTGGAATTTTAAAAAATCCAGTTAATTTGTTAGTCTCCAGGATTATTATCAATGGTATGAATAATAATGATTCTAGTTCCATTGGCGAGCTGGGTGCGAATGGGGTCATTTAATATTTTCTCTTTGGTCTCCTATAAGAAATGGGCTGAGTTTCCATGAAGGATGACGATCATCGGGTTAAATGGGTTGATGAGGATTAATTTATCAATTATTGAAAATACGTCGTATTTGATGATAGCCAGGGATCTTAGGCAGAGAAGAGATCCTTATTAAAATGACAAGATAGTTAATTTTTTTATCATCAGAGATTCAGTAAAATACTACAACACTTTCACTATTTAGTCAACTTCTTATTTTATCGATTTAGAATTTTGAAGCAATAAAGTTCCAACTTTGCGAAGTAAGTAGAAGGGTATGCTGCTATTTCCATCATTTGAACGTTGAATTTTTTATAGCAGGTGGGCATACGTATTTTCCACTGAACTATAACTGGCACTCACCACGAGCATTGCGTCATCACTGATCAAGTTGGGGTTCGTCTAATTCATCATTTCAATTAACTCGAAGTTTTACATTCTATCTTGATTATTTTTAAGTATTACTTCAAACGGTTTTCTATTTTCCGCAGATACATTGCAGCAGTATCTCCTTCGAAAGGTTGCTGGGCAATTAGGCCTATTTTTTCGATCCTGTAGTCGGGTCTATTCATGCGAAGGTACAGCTGTAGACCCCGAATCAGGAACAAGACGATAAAAATTGTAGTCAGACACGCTTTCAATGAGAAAGGAAACTTAATCATTTAAATGATTACAAGGGCAATCAAATAATAACTTTGTTTACTAATTTAGATTTATTTGAATTTTATATATTCAATACTGCATACAAATATTTTTAAAAACATTTAATATATCATTAAGGTTTAACTTGCTGGCGAAACAAAAACACTTACAGAATTTTCAGTTTTATTGTATTTAGCAAAACATGCAGAGGGTATGCCCTCCATAACCCCTTGACTCCTTCTTCGTAGGCCATGACTCGAATTGTATGCAGGAGACCCGAGTATCTGACTGGAATCATCCCAGGATATTTTTAACTTTGGCACTGTAATCTCCTGTATGAGGTCAAAAATGGGTACAATATTGATTACCCAGCTAAATAAGTCAAATAAGATTGACTCGTAATTTTCTACCCTCGAAGAAAACTGAAATACAACGGAAATCTTGTAAAAAATCCAATAAAATTATTTAAAAAATGATACCCTATACCTTTGAATCCCTCTCCGGTCTTTACAATTTTATGGAATGTTGAAAATGGTTTCCTAATCACACGAAACTCGCGTATGTTATTTTGTAAAATATATCTGTTTTCCAAAGTGTAAAGAGGATTCATCAGATTATCAATTAGAAGACAAGAACCGAATAATTTCAAAAGTTTAAATTAGAAACCTCTCTCGACTTATTCATTCGCAATTGGAGTCGTTGGATTTAAAAAAGGAATTAGATAAAAAAGACTAGTAATAGTCCTAAAGCCTAATCCCTTATAGAAGGCTTTCCAGCCCTGATTTTTTAAACCCTCAATTGCTTATTTGTATCCATCGTAGACTGGCGCAGTGTATGGTATAGTTTTTCCTCCTGCTCTGAGCATTAATTCAAATTTTCGTTTTTAATGAATAGTGAGTTCAGTGTTCAATTTTGCCAGCTATTTAGTTTTGGCTTATTAAGACTGATATATATTCCTATGTTTTTATACAGATAGTTGTAAACTCGTGGCAATTGTTTGCAAAGGTGCTACTAACAAGTTCGAACCAAGGTATGAGATTAGGAACTTGCTATTTGAAAATAAGTATAAACTATATATAAGCTCATTTAATTCAGGAGTAACATAGACATATGGATCGAATTTTTGATTATCTTTCACACTTTAGTTAATTATTTAAGAGAAGTCCTTGCTCATAAATCTTAATATTACAATATAAACTTGCATCTCTAGATATAATTAAAATTAACTTTATGTATAATTTAATTTAATTTGAAGTCAAGCAAAATTTTTTTACTTAAAAGTGATTAATTGGTTTATCATTCAAAATCCCAATGGAAATCCTTCCACTTTCTCTTCAAATGCGAGTTTCTGGCCATTGAAAGAGTACGAAAGTTTGATCTTCATGACAATTGGCTTCTGCCCGATTGCTGAGTTGGTCACAGTCATGACTTGGGTCACTGCTCCTTTTGAGTTGGGTGGGAGAGAAGTGCCAGTCAAAGGCTGAATAGCTATTTTCAGATACTTCATGACTGCAGTTTGGAAGCTCAGTTGCTCGACATAGCTATGAGTCTTGTTCATAAAGCTAGCGTTGATTCTGGTTTCATCGTTTGGCTCCTTTCTGCATTCCATCCAGATCTCAATGTGCTGAGTTTCATAGGCTTTGAATTTGAATGAGTTTGGATCCTGTTTTTGAACTGGTTGGACGGGTTGGATTGGAGAAACTCCGAAGTTATTGTTATTGATTACTGGAGATGGAGACGAAGTTGTCCCCATTCCCAAAAAATCGAACCCCAACGATTGACTGGGTTGAACCTGCTGAATGTTGGGCTGAGTGTTTCCTCCTCCTAAAAATGAATCTCCTAGAATATCAAATCCTCCATTATTTTGAGTGACTACTTGTTGAGTATGAGTGAAAAATGGTTGAGGTTGAGGTTGAGAAGGAGTGTCGAATGAGAATCCGCTTAACAAATCTCCGCCATTTTTTGCAGGAGGCACATTGGTTGTTGGGGTTCCAATGTCTAAACCCAAAATATCAAATGGATCTCCTTTACTGAGTGGTTGAGTGTTTATAATGGGAACAGATATTTGAGGCTGCTGCACTGACTGAGGAACTTCATCATCTTCATCAAGAAGAGATCTAACTTTCTTGTTTTGGGGAACAGGCTGTTTCTGACTTGAAGTTATATCAACAATTGATGGATTGTGTAAAGTAGTAATCTGTTGAGGTCTTTGATTGGTTGGCTGGCTGATTTACCCTTGCTTGAATTATCTTTGCTCTCCTGCTTTAACATTCGCAATATGATCATCATAATTTATGTTGAGTTTCTCAGGCATTCTCGTATCAGTGTCCAAAATCATGGTTGTCTCTCCAATTGTAAGAGCTCCAAAGACTTAAGCAGCTGTCCTCATTGGTGGCACTGGTATACAAATTTCCCTCAATCTTTATTATCGCCACGATTGATCAAGAAGTTTCACATATTCACATGCTCTCTTCTGGACTTATAAGAAGGAGTGACTTTCAAATGATTTGATCATCTTTAAAATTCTTTCTCGATGTTGACTGAATTTGTCATAGAGCTTGAACAACGATGATAATCCATACTCAACAGTTTAATTGGCAGCAGTTGGCCTAAAAATCACTTGCTCAATCAAATCAACGATATTATTTTCTCTAATTTCCACTTCTCTCACATTCATGAGTACAGTTGACAGCTCTCCCAATAAGTACATTGTCACTTTGCACAGAGTATCATTGCGTAAATTTTGGCAAGCTGAGAAGAAGAGCTTAGCAAGGCAATATTGCTGTAATTCGGGCGTGATAGTGATTAAATGGACTAATGATCTAGCAGAATCTTCCTTAACTGCTCTATCAGCTAAAATGAGCACTTTGAGGATGGTGTCAAAGTGCCAACGTCTGCTTTGAGAGTATTTTTCCACTATGAGGCAAATCTAAATAAAAAGACCGATGTACTTTTAATGATAGTTCTGAAACAAACTCTTCATCGTTGGCTGAGAGAAGAACATTCAAGAGTTCTTTGATGATTGAAGTGACGTTTTCTGGAGAGGCAATAAGATATAGCAAATCCAAAGCCATCACTCTAATCAATAAGTCATCTTCATCAAGGCACTCAATAATTGTGCTCTTATATCTTTTGGCAACATTGAGGTCGTGCTTAGCCATCAGTCCGAGATTGAAAAGTGAGAGATATTTGGAGTTGGCATCTTTGACTGATACGAACTTGGTCAGTACGTTTTAGGTATACGTGCTGAGAGTCGGATTGGGAGGGATTGTCATAAAGCACTGGAAACATTCAAATAATACTGCATTAGCTCCGTTTTTGATATTTCCACTGCTCGACTTAGCACAGACCCCGTCGTGAGAAGTGACCAAAATTTATCCATAGTATTTCATGAAGTTTGGACTGCTCGTATATTTCTTCATTACTCTCAGGAATCTTAGAATCGCCACTTGGAGGAATGGATCTTGAACTCCGCCAATTTCGTACTCAGAGTTGTAATCAGTCACTGCTTGTCGATAAATCTGAGTGAATTTTGGCATATGGTTAATCAGCTCCTCAACTTTGCTCTCATCTATCCCTAATGTATTTTACAAAAATGCGAATGCCCCTAACAGAACCCCATGATTTTTGTCATCGAGTGAGTCGATTATTGCAGGCAAAAAATCCGACAGAAACTGAGGAGCCTTTTTAAGCAGCTTGATAGAAGTGAGAATGGCTTTCTTTTTGATGAACTTACTCGAACTGTTGACGCACTTAATTATTTTTAGAGTTACTTTAAGGACTTCTTTGTTTAGCTCAGTTGCGAGTTCTGGTGTGCATACTTAGCTCAACACGCATAAAGCCAATCCTACTAAATTGTTGTTGCTGTGATTGAGGTCAACTCGAATACGATTTGTGGCCATCATCAACAGTTCTGACTTTTCGTGGAAGAGCTGAGTCAATCCCAGATACCCAATTCGCTTCTCTATCAGAGTGGTGCCAGTGATGAGCTTAAGACACTCCATCTGGCCGAAATTTGTCTCCTGACCTGACATGTTGATGAAGAGTAACTTGGTCACATTTCGTGGTCTCATAGCTTATTCGTTTTTCTGGGTTATAAAACAGCTACGGCGAAGGACTCTCGGATGACAGCCATTTCTTTCTGATACTATGCTCGCTCTTCTGCCATTGTTTTTGTGTTCCTGATTCTAGTCACGAACTCCTGTAGTCTGCTCATTATGTTTTAAAATATATAATTCTTAAGGTTTGAATAAACTAAATATAACATGGATCATGATTTGTTGACTCAATAATTCTTGATTTTATTGCTTTTTATGAATACGAATTTATTTGCTTAATTTTATCTCAATTTATTATTTAACTATCTTCGAAGGTTGCCAATTCACTAATACTCATACTTTAGCTTTAGAAACACTCGAATTTAATATTAAATTTAATATATAATCGTTAAATGAAGAGACAAAACGAAGCTAATTAAAATTTTAGAACAAGTGGCCAACTTTTAATGACGCCTCGAGGCTCCTCTAGACCTAACATTCCGATCGATGTTAGTCGAAGATCAACAACACCGTCAAAGATTCAAGATAGATTGAGTAACTCTCCATTGAAGATTCCTTTATAAAGCGCAATCAGTAAAATTTCAAGAAAAGAAACTGATATATAAAGATCAAATGCTAATCGTTATCTAGGAAAATCAAATTATCGAAATGAAAGTCCGATTATATCGATGGCTAAAAAAATTTATTATTAATAAGATCCTGAAACTCAACAAAATAGAGCTCATCCAGAAACATTCAACTTTATCAAAAAATACTTTTAAACTATAAATCTTTAAGTACCGCTTGAAAGATTTATTCAAAAAATTATGCAGTAATATGAAACTCTGTGGGGGACACAAAATGTTGATAAAATTTTTGATGATTTTACAAATAAGATTGCAGATATCTTTGGGAGCTAATATGTTGATTTGCGATAGTTAGTCAGGATCACAAAGTAAGATGGAATGATAGGTCTTATTTTGAGGATATTTAAATAAATAAAAAGCGAATAGAATACTAAAAGTTCAAATTATGCATCGTTTTCTCAATCTCCTCACGTTGTGAATATCAGCCGAAGCTTCGAATAGAGACTAGGGGAAAATGAAAGTTTAGGAGGGATTAAAAATGTTATACAAGAGTATATGGAAACTATGTATCAAGCGATGGAAAGCTAAATTTATCAAAAATTTAACATTTAAATGAGGAGGATGATAATAAAGTACAGAGAGGCTGAAAAGGTTTTAAAAAAAGTTAATGAAAAATTGAACAGTTATGCTGATGTATTTGATTTTGATTCAAAACTGAAATAAAAAGAAAAGAAGTTGGAAACAAAAATTTAATAACTCAATAAATTAAAAGAAAAGGCATTGCTAGATTTAGATAAGTAAAAATAATTATCATCAATTGAGAGGAAATAAAAGTAAAAGTTAAGTGAGGAGATTAGTAAATTGAAATAAACTTTAGAAAAATATCAAAGTATTGTGCTGACGAAAGCAATGGAGAACAAAATAACAGAGTCTCAATTTAATAGACAAAATTCTAACCAATCAAGGATTCAAGCACCAACATAACCATTAAAAATTTCTCAGGTAAATCCAAATTAGGCCTTTAAAATCACCATTGACACTCATGTAATTCACAAATAAAACGTGGTACCTGATGGCAAAACTATCACTACCTTCCTTAATGGACCCCCTCTTCCAATTAACTCAATCCCAAGATAGTCTTATGAGAATCGAACTTACCAACTTAAATCTCAAAGTCCTTTTTCAACAAGCAGAGTTACGACATATCGACCTTTGAGTCCATATCAGAGTAGAGTCGTAGGAAGACCCCCAATATGATTATGTTTAAGAGTTATTTTATATATTTTATATTAAATTACATGAAAATAGAATTATGAAGAGCATAAAATATATTTCAAAGAGCAAAATCTAAGCTAATATTAAGGAGCCATTTTTAATGAATTAGGAGAGTGCAGGTTTGTTAGCTTTCACTTTTACTGGTCTTATAAATCATTTTTTCTTTTTTTACCAGTGTCCCTACTTTCGATTTCATATCACAAATGTATGCCTTTTCAGCTTTGGCGTCATACTAGATTATTGCGTAATTTAATTTTTATTTTTCAAGAGAGTTAATTTTGATAGTGCTGATGGGTAAATTTCCAATAAATATGATCTGATTAGAACTCATTTTGACTTAAATTTATCCAAATCTTATATAAGGTAAGCTATTGCCTCCAATCAAATGAAAGTATCTCGTAATTTTCTATGATTTTTCGTTGATTCTATTGACTTCAACAAACTGTGGGAATGGTTTTTTGCACATTTTGCAGCTATTACTGTTATAAATCCCATTTTGATAAATCCAAGTTGTAATACACTTCAGATGAACGAATTTATTCCCCCCAGTACATCCACAGATGTTTATGAAGATGTTGGGGGACACTTTTTTATTTATTTTCTCTTATTAACTCTCTAAGCAAATGTAGCAGGATACCCTGTCTTCAACTCCACTCCCCTATATATATTCGTCGCTGATGTGAAATAAATTCATCTGGTTTTCTTTTGAAAGCTGATCATTGTTCTTTATATCCAACAAATGCACCTATTAAATATTGTATTCGCAAACTAACTCACAAATTTACATTTCTTGAAAACTTGGTCTCTCTTCATTCTCATTCTAATCTTCATTTTCATAGTCCGAATTCTAATTCTAATTAATTTAATTTATTTTAGATTTGTAAAATCTTAAAATCATGTCTTCCTCAAGTTAAAATTTTTTCATGTATCGAGGGACAAACCAAACTTATTATTTTTTAATATTCCTGTGCAATGGACCTGAAAAGTATAAGTTTTTGAGAGGTTATTTCTTCTTGATTAAATTTGCTATACTCTCGACGCTTATTTCTCTATCTTCATTTCTTGTAGGCGATATAATTTTTTTAGCTGGACGAAATATTAACTGAGATGTTTATTTTGTAAGTTAATCGATTGTCCTGAAATGAAAGACATTTTCCATTTCAGTTTAGCTAATATCGAGGGCAATGATGAAGCTTAAAGAGTTGGAAATATCCATAGATGTTGAAACTATAAACTATTCTCGTTGATTGAAATAAAAATAGAGTCGGTGTCGAAATTAGCACTAGAAGTATTAGAAAATAAAATCTTCTTGCTATACTGATTGAAAATCATAAGTCTATGATTATTTTCCAATGTATCTGCTCATGAATATTTTTATTTTCGAGCTCTTTCTTGCTGAATACATTATTATTTATTAGATATTCTTAAAGTATTTATTTTAAAATCAATACATACACATAATAAATCAGTTTTTCCCCAGTTTCTCCTTCCCGTATAAACTCTGCATCTGTTGCATTTGCTGCATCTGCTGCATCTGTAGCATCTCCATTGGATTGCTACCTGGCAACATTCCAGGAGCAAGTTGTCCTCTTTGTATCGTGTTTTTCTCGAGCTCAGTTCCAACTTACTGAGGAATTATACCAATGTATTGCATCAATTTAATAATTGCGATTTCCATTTCTTTGAAAATAGTTGCAAATTATGGATTTTTTGAAATCACTTCTTCGGTCACATTCTTCATAAAATCTTATTATTCATATCCATATTTTTCAAAAACCATATCGTTGAGGATCAAAGCCAGAATCATTGGAATTGCTTGGACAGCTTCTTGAGTTCGTTACACGCCATCCAAAATTTTTTTAATTTGATCTTGCTTCTGCCTCAACATGTTAACTTGATATACAATTACTTATTTAGCAATGTTAAGAGGGACTTCTTGACGGGGAGGAAGAGATTACCTATATAATTTTCAAATTACTTAACTTTTGCTCTTAATTGAGACTGAAGTACTAACATGTGATTTGCAAGTCCTCTTTCCATCATTAATATCTAACTTTATTCAAGCTTATTTTCAGCCAATCCGACTTTTCGTGCCAATAATTTTTGGCCTTCAATAACTAAGGCCTCAGAGTTTAACAAAAACTCATTCATAACTTTGAGATAATTGACTTAATTTTTCAGATTTTTTCTCTGCTAAACTCGAGCATTAAGAGTGATTTTTTAATTTTCTTATTTAATTATTTCATAGCATCCTTCAACAATTTGGCTATATGTTTTAAATCCAATGTAACTTGTCCCAGGGATATGCTCTATTTTAATTTCACTCGCTATTTTATTCGCGCGTTAATCTGATAATTCAAACTTAACAGTTGGGACAATAACTGGCTCGGATGGTTTCTCAGTCTAAAATCCAAATTATTTTGTTTTCATATCGACAAAGTCTGAAAATTTTTTAAGTTCTGAGACAAAGGCATTGTTTTTTAACAAATATTATTAAAATTATTTGCTGGCACTTTATTTTAAAGTTTAAATAGATTCGGTTAACTAAATTTTATCATCCTGACCAAGTTTAAATCTTGGCAGAACGCTCTTTAAAGCTTATTTTGGTAATTTTTTAGCCTTGACAGCTCCAACTAAATCTGGGAGATCTAAGCTTTTCAATTTTTTCACTAAATAACTTATTCGTTACTTGACTGAATAAAGTTTCGATGCTGAGATTCTCTAAAAATTCCCATCCTCTTGTTGAATTCATCAATGGAGTTGATAACTTCTGCACTGCTATGGGAGAATTTTTCCCAATTTACGTAAGACTTAGTACCAACGAGTTCCAAAATATTGTCGAAATTCTTTTCAACAGTTTAGATGTTGATGTTACTCATGTTGATTGATTTAATAATATATGCCTGAATTAAATAAATAAATAAATAAATATTTGCTGTAGTTAGCAGAGGTTGAATAAAATATTTTAACTGATTTACCTTATGTTTATATTAATAACAATAATTATAATCGAAAATGCCCAAGGCCGTCGACATTTATGTGCTGGAGAAAAAGATAGGCTCAGGCCAGTTTGGGGATGTCTTTAAAGGGTACAGTAAAGTGGATGGGACCGAAGTGGCCATCAAGACTATCAATAGAAGTAAAATAAAGGGTATTTATTTATTTGAATTTAGGCAAATTTACCTAATTGCTAGACAACGAGATAAAGGTTCTACGTTCCTGCAAAAATAATAACATAATCAGACTTATCGACATTAAGAAAACTGCCAACAATATCTATTTAATTTTAGAGTACTGTAATGAAGGTGATTTAGGAGCTTATTTAAAATCAAGAAAGAAAATACCCTAAGATGAAGCAATCTAGTATTTTGTTCAAATTCTTCATGCGTTTTCTACTCTAGTCAAAAATAAAATTATGCACAGAGACTTCAAGCTGCCTAATGTACTCAAGCATGAAGGAGTTATCAAAATTGCTGATTTTGGATTTGCCAAACTTTTGGGAACTTAAGACCAACAGGTTGAAACGATTCTAGGTTCTCCTCTCAACATGGCTCCTGAGGTTTTAGATAAGCAAACTTATAACAGTAAAGCTGACATTTGGTCAATAGGGGTAAGCTTTTATGAAATGATTTTTGGAAAAGTCCCTTTTTCTGCCAGTAATATTATTGATCTTTTAAAAAAAATAAGAAAAGAACCTGTTGTTTTTCCTCACAAAGTTGCACCTGTGATTTAAGATGTACTAAAGAAAATGCTTGTTGTTGATCCAGCAAAAAGGATAGAGTGGAACTCACTCTTTAATCATCCTATTACAACCTATCTGGAGGATAAGATTGAGGAAAGTTTAAGACAGAGCATCCATTGCAACAAACAAGATTTTAAATTTAACCTATCAAAATTTTACATCAAAACAAATATGGTGATTTAGTCCCCTTATTAAATTAATGCAAAATAAGAACTGAATGCCCATATCAAGCAAATGATGAGATAGTAGTCTCCTTCAAAATTTACAGGACATTTAATTAAAAGAAATATGGAAAGAAAATAAAAAATAAGTACGGCGATGCTTGCCCTAGGAACATAAAAATAAATAAAAGAATAAGAAGGATAAGGCGATAGTTAATTAAGTTAAAAAAAAGAGTTGAGTCTCCAGGAGATATTTCAGCAAAATTGGAAAATTATTCTGCATTTTCGTAACTTATATGCATTTTTGGGACATTTAGCCGAATAAGCTCTATAAAACAATTTTAATGTTTATGGAGACTGCATTGCATTTCTTTTATTAAAAAAAGCAATTGCTAAAATTTCGACTTTAAAAAAAGAATTGCTCACTCGAAACTTAAATGGGATAGCAAAATGGTAATTGTATTAAAAAACAGAGTAAAACAAGAAGGTAGTAGACCTAGTGAAGCAATAGTAATAAATATTTAATCAGCTATATTAAAAACTAGCTCTCAAAGTTTTATAAAAAGGTACCCTTTCTCAATTTGAATAAGATTTGATGATTTCTGGCAAATTTACAGTGTAGTAGACTCAAAGACTCACATTTATAAGAGTGATGATCTAGTATTTTAATAGGTCAGGAATAAAAACTTCCGAATCAGGCGTACTGTGGAAGCATTTCAGCAAAATTATAGATAGTTTAGATGCATCGACAATATTTCCTATAGGATTTGATTTTTCTGCCTATTACGACGCATTTAACTAGACAGAAGATTAAGTCGCCATCAAAATATGCAAACAAAAATACAATTAGTTCATCAAAACCTACGGCAAGCTGAAGTCATGATTACATATAATAAATATAAAAAAATGTAAACAAAATATTTAATTAAATAATTTTAATTTTTTCTG
>ERZ724506.537-NODE-537-length-13195-cov-4.836073_pt1 | contig 13195 bp, 3 predicted proteins | sample MGYA00376039_ERZ724506 | MGnify/ENA primary metagenome ERZ724506 (study PRJEB28724, sample SAMN07190887) | wastewater metagenome | isolation source: effluent of sewage treatment plant in Hong Hong | place: USA: Christiansburg, Virginia | collected 2016-03-01 ... | reverse complement strand
TCGTACATTGTACCATTAATTAATCTCAGTTGTTTTAATATATATTTATTATTGATATTTTTACATCTATAAGTTTGATACCATTACTTATAAATAATTTCTCTCAACTTTTAGATCAAGCTCATGTATTTAATAATTTTTTTCTTAACTTACAATTCATAACTAAGATAATAATAGATGTACAATCAAAAGCACATGATGAATTAAAATATTTTCTAAAAGAATCTATATGTCCCTTAATTTTTATCTGATATTTCAAATCTCTTGATTATCAAACATGTCGTGGTAATATTGCATGAACGAAATCATTGATAAAAATGAATTCATAATTTTTTACATCTTTTATTAAATGAATATATCAACGCTTTCCCTGCTTTTTGCACTTATCTAATTAACTTTTCAGCAGTGTCCTTCTCAACAAGTAGATCTAACTAATAATTTTGTCGCTAATGGTCAATTTTAATCTCCTGTTATTACAGTATCCCCGACTGCTTATCCTGGAGGATTTTACCCATGGACTACAGCTTTAGCATAAATTGGTTATGGTACAGACTATAATCCAAACTGGGGATCCACGCAAGTTGCAGCATTGGATACTGGTGTTGGTCAGTGCTATACTCAAACTATAAATGTACTTAGCCCAGGTCAATTATTCTTTAGTATAAATTTTGCCAAAAGATCAGGACACTCACCTAGCACAAGTGGATTGCGCATCTACTGGAATGGTAAAAATGTAGCTCAAGAACCAACAGCAAGCGATGATCTAATACATACTATTACTACCAGTTTTAATTCTGTTGCCGGAACGAACACATTAATAATCCAAGCCATGGGAGCAGATGATCATTAAGGGACAACAATAGATAATGTTGGAATTTTCCCTTCTACCAGCACTCACAGATCAATAATAAATGGAGTTTGTACTTGCGATACTGGATATTTTGAAAACGGTTACAATTTTGACTGCATCCCTTGTTCAGCGAAGGTGAATTATTGCGGAAGTTGCACATTTACGGCCAATCTATCTCTTCTCACTTTAAATTGTACAAATAACATTACTTCCGGTGTTGATTGTGCTTTTGGAACATTTCAATGCACAAGCTGTTAATCTGGTTATTATTTAACTCAAAATGGAGCTTGCTAAGTAATAGAACTTAATTCCAATTTCTTTTAGCCTTCTTGGGAGTTGCAGTATATTTCTTGTAATCAATTTAAAGGAGTCATTTAAATAAATCTACCTTAGTACTTGAATTTTATCCAATTAACCACCAATAATTCTGAGATAATAATAAAAGATTCAAATATTGAGATCACTGATCAACAATAAGTTTTTAAAATATATTTTCAAGCCAGTTACACCGCTGATATAGCCAATCAAACTTTAGGGTTGTTAGTCTATTATACAGATACCTCGAATACAATAATGAATAAGGGGACAATTATGAGGATGAAAACGAGTAACATACCCTTAGTATATTATACTGATAACGAATGTAGCTCATCATAACATGTATAAAATTTTTGTTTGTCTATTGTTGTAATTAGCTACATTATTCTCTTCCTATCTTTCATTAACTTCAAAATTGTAGGCCTCGAGCTCTTTGGAGTTCTTCAACTTGCTCATTTTTCATTAGCTACTCATGAAAACGTCAATATATATCTAAAACCTCTTCTTCAATGGAAATATGTGAACGGTTACAATGTACAAACGGATAATTCTCTGACCAAAGTATCAAATAACATTTACCATATGGGATACAAAGACAGTTTCTTTTATAATATTAACTTTATGTTTGCTTTAATTTTCCTGAATCTTATTTTGGGAGTAATCTTTTATTTTTTGTCCTTAAAGACTAGTCAAAAACTTTACAAATTCGCAATGTATACTTTAAAACTTTTCTTTATTACTTTTTTCTTCTTCAATTGTCTAAGTATATCCTTTTCTATTGGACTTCATTTTAAATACGCTGATCCTCTTACGACCTAAATGTATGAATTAAGTACTTTTGGAGCTCTGCTTGGTTTGGGTTTATACATTTTTGCCATTTTTTATTTGCAATTTGCTAATGAAAAGTAATTTGGAGAGTATAAGAACAAATTTAAAGTAAACTGCGTAAACAAATTCTACATTCCTCTCAGCATAATTTATAGATTCATCTTAGGATTGTATATTGCAGAAGAGAATGAATGGTATCTAGGCACTCTGACAATTCTAGCTGTCAGCATTGCTTTCATTATGTTTAACATCGTAAACCTACCCTTCAAAAGAGCGTACCACAATTATAGAGCGAATTTATGCCACTTAACTCAACTAATAATTCTATTTGTGTCCAATTACTACAGAAGCATGAAGGTTAACATGGGATTAAATGAAAAAGCAAGGATATATTGGCCAGCAATTTTATAATTAGTTGCCATATCCATATGCGTGACCATAAGCTTTGCATGCCTCGTCTATTAGATAATTGGGTTATTTAAAAAGTACTTGAAAATAAGAAGTTCTCAAGTAGTCAATACAGAATAAATCAAAAACGAAAACTCATTAAATGTATTACGTGATACAAAATAAATAAGCAAAACACAAATATAATTTAACATTACTTAATGAATTTCATTTACATTATCAAAGATTTTAACAATCAGGATGGCCTTTACGACAGGAAATAAAAGCTAAATCAAAATCTATGATTATGTCATCTTTAAACTTAAAATTTTTTTTTTCAATAAACTTCTACAATTAAGGTACCTACAATTTATTTTCTCTGAATGATAGGCACCATCTTCTGTCCATTCATTATAGTGGCTATGCCCTGGTTTCTACCCACAATACGAAACAGAATCTTTTCGTCCCTAAATCCCTTGATAATTGAATTTCGTAGTTCATAAATATTTCCTCTCAATATTTATTCATCTCGGCTCTCATCCTACTATTCTTTATTCGACGTATCATAAATCACAAACTACTCATTCAAATTCGGAGATAATCCTTTAAAAGTTATATCGTATATTTTGTATAAAATTGCTCTCTTTGTTTGTTTTACTTTTCTATGTAGATTCATTATTTTTTTGTGTTACTAATATTCGCGTTAATATTTATTCATGTCGATGGAGCCTAAAGCTTTATTTAATCGATTTTCAAGCCTTTGATTTTATTTCACTCTGAAATAATCAGTTATTTTTTTTTATTAACTTTTTTTATCGTTAGTCAGACGAGGCTGAGAATTGGAAGTCCACAAGGATCTCAGTTCATTCTTTTTAAAGGTAGTTTTTAAATTAAAATTAAATAATCTTGAAGAGTATGCAGTGTAGTTGATAGGAGTTCGACAATTCCTTATTTCAGAAATATTCTTTAAATGCACTCGATATAATTTTCTTCTTTAATAATCTTCCATAAATCTATATTATCGATGCAAAATATAAATAAAATCAAGAAGAAAATATTGGAGATGCGTGGAAAAATATTTTAAGTAAAATTTATCATGAAGAGAAAGAATTTTACTAGATAATATCTTCATGTGTGTATTTAGTTTATAAAATACTTATTTAGCGATATTAAAATAAGAAAATATCAAAAATCCATTTCATAGATATCGATATATGGATATTTCGAAAATTTGAAATTTTTAGTAGCTTCGATGCATTATTTATATAATTAAAATAGGCATATCATCTTTGGTATTTCATTAAGGTAGTATCATAGTTGTAGATATAATGGTATGATCGAAATAATATTTTACTTCTCAATAAATTTTATGTGTTTTGAATGATGTTATTTTCAAGGATTCTTCCAAGAATATTTATTATTTTTATTCTGTAATTTTTTTCTATAACTATTTGGCAATGGAAATTAAAAATTAAAAATCTGAAAAGGGTTCCGAAATATCATATTTAAAACTCGAGAATTCACGAGATGTTCAGACGCCTTAGTAGGGTAGCTTTGCTATGAAGCAAACAGTTTTGAAACATTTGCTTCAAACCCATCTATAAAAACCATCAGCACCTCCAGTCGAAGAAGGGCATTATAATTATTAAAGTGATGATGGATTTTTGAGTTAGCTTTTGCAGATTGTAGAAAAGCACTAGTCATCTTTATAAAACAAGTAAGAAAAAAAACCTTTAGATGATTAAATTTGTTAATATATTCATAACCTTTGTATAAGGCACAGAGAGGCTAATAAGTTTAATTAGTATTCTGATTTTGATATTCAAAGCGTGCCGATATAAAAAAAATGTATTTGTGGATGTGGGAAGGCTGAAGGATAGCCTTTGTCTCTCTGTACTGACGAGCTCTAACATTATTTTTTTGGTCCAACTATTTTAGTTTTCTTCTTTATGAGAAAAATTATAATCTTACTTGTAATTATTGCCCTGACATATGGACTCTACGCAATGATAACAAATATTATGGAAGCTCCATAGCTAGGAGACAAATGCTAGTAAAATGCAGGTATGCTTTCTTTTTTATGTCCTGCAAAATATTTACTCTCAACGCTCAACAAACTTAACAGCTAGAATTTACTACGAATCCAAGTGTGGCTAGGATTTTTATTATGTTTCATATGGATAATTTCTATTAGAGTACTCAGAAGTATGGGTAGAATCCTTAACAAAAAGATAGATAGTTTTTTGGACAGCTCTTCAGATTATATGATCCAAATATCAAATTTGCCCAATGGGAAGTATACATAAACTGAGCTATTAAAGTATATTGCGTCATTGTGGAAAAGTAAAAAGGGTAAGACTGTCAAACCTCCAGGGATAAAGAGTGTGCTCATCATCTATAATATGGACTAAGTCAGAAAGATGATTAAAACAGTGATAAGCAATGCTCAGAGTCTAGTAACACATCTTCACAAGAGAATTCACAATGGAAAGGATACATATTAGATAAAATAAGGACATTTATAAACATACTTAAGTTCGAAATTAAAGCTGATCTAATCAATTGTCAAAATAGAAGAATACCGATAGAAATTTATTAGTAATCCCGAGTTTAGGAAATAGTTTTCAACTGACCTCGCGTTTATATAGTTCTTTGATGCCAATGATCAAGGAATGCTTCTCAATTAGACCAAACAGTACAGGATAACTATCCTGGGGGAGATTAAGGAATACATTATGAGTCAGATTTTTGATAGTTAAGATACTTATGTGTTTAAAGGTAATAGTATTAGAATTACAAGGGCACCTGAACCTTCTGATATCAATTGGCTTAACAGTGAGTTGAAAACTAGTTATAAAAGAATCGCCTTTGTCTGGCTTATTGCTTTTTGTATTATTTGCATCAGTTTTGGTTTTCTAACTTTGATTAGGTTTTTAAGATCAAGCTTTTCTGTCCTCCAGTCGTTATCTATATTAGTGTCAATATCCTTGCAAGCCTTCAATCGAATCATCTGGAACACAATGGTTTCTACAGTGAGTCTATAACAAAATAACACCGTTACTGATAACCAAATCTCAATTATGAGCAAGGGTGCCTTTGCACAGGCTATAAATGTCCTAGTTGTGCCGTTTATCTTTAATTATATCATGAGGAAGAACTTATACGGGCCTGAAGGAATGCTATCGTCAACTTTAGATTATCATTTCACTTATCTTCTGATGCAAATATTTTTAAATCTAATCAATGTACCTTATCAAATGAGGAGAATTTCAATTAATATCAAATGCATTCGTAATTGGATCATAAGAAAATACTCGAAGATAGTCGGCTAAGTTGATACATCCTAAGAAATTAAGTAAGTGATCGAGTTCTATGATGCTCCTTCTTTTTCAATAGCATCTGTCTATACTTCAATAAACACCATTATTTTCCATACCATGTTTTATATTCATATTCAGCCTGTCCTCATCTTCAGTCTGATTTTCAACATCATGGCTGTGTATTTGATCCAAAAATATCTTTTATTAAGAAGATATAAGATCCCTGAACTTGTTGATTTTATTATTTTCTAGAACTGCTGCTCCTATCTCATGCATGTGCCTGCTATCTACGCCGCAGGAAGCTTAACCTTTATGTATTTAACTTCACCTAATTCTGATAGTGGCCTCTTTGACTGGAACTATCTTCCTAGTATTTTATGCATAGGCCTATGGATTTTCTGTGTTTTGAATCCCTTTTCAATCTTCAATAAAGTAACCAAATGCATTGTATCAAAATTCGGCTACAATTAAAACTAGGTACATAACAACAAAACCAATGAGGCAACTGAGTAAAAGATGGCAGAGTGTCTCTCAAACGCTGACAGTTAATAGAATAAAATATTCAAAAGAAAATAATCTTATTATAATCGATGTGGTACTAATGATCTTTTGTAGTATTAGGCGAAGTTAACAGAAATTAAGAAAACAGATGATTATTAGAACCAAAATAAGTTGTTCTGCGAAAGATTTTTCTTGAAACCTGAAAATTATTCAATGTTGACATCCAATAATCAAAGAAATTCTGCGCCTAAAAAAAGTTCAAGGAAGCTGCTACCCAAAATGAAAGAAAGTTTTATGGTTTTAAAATAGAGTAATGTAAGAACAAGTCAAATTAAAAAAGGCAACAATAAAATATTGCCAATTGATGTAATGAAATTCAACGAAAATAACAATATCACAAATTCAATTAAATTTTAGTAAGACAAAGAGAATGAAGCTCCAAAAAGATTGTTGAAGAGTACTGAGAGGTCGAAATAAGTAAAAAAAAGTGTAGAAAATCAAAAGTAGAGTGAAGAAACTAAAAACCGTCTATTTATAAGTCGAATGTCAAGACAATCGAACGGTTGAACTGTTTTTCACTTGATATTCTCAATATAAATATTTCTCATTAAAATATATTATTCTCCAACTAAGATGTTAATTTTATATTAGATTTATGTCTTAACACAAACAAATGGATACAGACGAGTTGTCATCCCTGAACTAAATTCTCAAAGATACTTCCTATAAACCCGTCGCCAAAATCTCGTACGGGTCGTTCGGTTAGATATTCAAAATCGAAGACTCTGAGAAAGAATATGCATTAAAGGCTATCAGCAAGTAAAGGATGATGAAGTAATGTAAAATTCATGAAGCTGTCATAGAAGGCTTTGTACTTAGTAGAATGGATCATCCTGGTGTTATCAAGTATTACTAGACTTTGTAAACTAAATAATATATTTGTCAAGTACTCTAATATTGTCGGTTCGGAGATCTCTTTGGGTTGCTCAAGCGGGTCAATAAAAATATGGAACTTATTTAAAGGAAAAAATAAATTGCTTTGTACTATTTGGGACAGATTATCGATGCTCTTGCATATCTTCACAGTAAGGGGATTATACATCGAGATCTCAAATTATAGAATGTTGTCATTGCTGACGATTTGAACTCAAAAATAGTCGATTTTGGAACAGCAAAGCCAGTCAAACTAGAATAATTCTATACAGCTGAGCAAGTTTAGTTTATTACTCATCTTAGAAAAAAGCCCAGTGAAGAGTAGTAATAATAATAAGTTTCCAACAATAGGAAATCGTTTGTAGGCTCTGCTAATTATCTTAGTCCCTAATCCATCAGTTTACAGTATTCTTTATCATCAGATATTTGGTCCTTTGGTATCCTAGCTTATAAAATTTTCCATGGAAAACTTCCATTTGAGGGATAAAATAATTATGAAATATTTAAAAAAATAAGAGAAAATCAAATAAGTATCAGTTAAAAATTGTAGCCAACCATTCACGATCTAATATGTAGATGCTTGAAAATAAATGCATAAGAAAGACCAACAGCTCTATAGTTAAAATCTCATCCTTACTTTAAAAATGTGAAGTTTTAGTAAATATTTAAGATGCCATCTCCAATAAACAAATAATTATTACTTAAACTATATAATACTGCCCCTTTAGGAAAAAAAAGTTCTCTCTCTCCTGAGAAATCACCTAGAGGAAATGTCCAGTTCGAAGCCCTTGTAGAGAAGAAAATGTTTTTTGGAAATTTCAAGCCTAGAATAATAAAAGTCTATAGTAGAGGATAATCTCTTCTAATGTCTTACTGGTATGTCGATGGTACCTCACCCAAAAACTAATTCGAGTTACAGATAAATGACTACGCATAATAAATATCAAAAAAATAATTCGACGTACATAATAAAGATTTAAAATACACATTCAAATTACACAACAAATAAAATAGCGTAGCTACAATCGTAGCAAGTATTAACCAACTAATAAAAAAACATTATTAGCTTTAATGATCATTATATTTTATAAATAAAGCAAAATTTAAACCATTTTTCGTATATTTTTATCTATAGAACCAATTATAAGAAATTTATAACTTTTTACCTCAATTTCATAATTTAAATCATGGACACTCTTGAGGATCGAGTTTGCGCGCTTGCTTAACAATGGCAAGATTATTGCCTTCCTGATAAAACAGATCATATAAAGCCTCAAATTAATAATTTCATTTAGGAGATTGATCGTCTCCTTGCTGACAATAGTATTATCTGAGTCTAAGTAGATGAAAATAAAAAATAAAAAGCCAAGCTGTTTTATCTCAAGGGAAGAGTATTAGATCTATTGCCTGTCTATTAAAAATCTGCTGAATAACTACTCACAAAATCAGTAATAATTATCTAAATCAGGTGAAGCTTAACCCAGCGAACGGGGATTGCTGGAATATCCTCGCACACGTGCTTTTTAAAAAGAATGATTATGAGGGAGCAAGAAAAGCCATATAGATGGCAATACAGACAGTATAAGATAATTTACTCAGAAAGGAAAAAATAAAGTTTCATTAAGATATCAATCCGTACTACTGAGAGTTCAAGGAAGTAAATAATAAAAATAGTATAGAACTACCATAATAAAAGAGAAAAAATATCGAATAATCACTAAAACTTATAAAATAAGCACTGATGATGGACCTGAAAGATTGGCTGACTTGGTATTTTTTGGGTAATGCGTACTTTAGCAATTATATTGCCAATTATAAGAAAGTATAGTAATTATAGAATGCAGCTAAAGCTTATAACTAATCAGTAATCCTCTATCCTATCCTTAGTAAAAATACATAAAAATCAAATATCCCGATTTAAACATCAACAGAGCAAACGTGGAGGCTCATCTAGAATAATACGAAAAAGCTTTGAAAGATTTAAATATCGCAGAAGAACTAGATCCTGCACTAGGAGCAAAAAAACAAATCTAAGCAATAAAAAAACGAATGTAACACACAAAAACATCATTTGACAGAGCAGTACCTTTGAATATATTCAGAATGAAATAAAACCTAACAAAATAGAAGAGATTGTCAAGACCATCCCTAACTCTATTAGTAATAACAAAAATAATCAATCACAGGAATCAAAAATGCAGATAGTTTCTATCAAGTAACTCAAAGATAAATAAAATCCTAGCAAAATGCTCTCAACTAAAATATTATTTAAATTGACAAACGCGTAGGATATTCCTACATCTTTTTTAGCCATTGACTCTGAGGGTAATTTCCTATGTGTAAGCCTCTACAATGTGAAGCATTAAACAATTGACCAAAAAATAAAGAAAGACACACTCCTAACAATCCGAGATCCTTACATAAAAAAAATAACATTCGAAGGATTCAGCTATACTTCAGTCCAAGCATTCGATTTCACAAAGATATGGGCAGATAAAAAAAGTTTTTCCCATGAGGATTTCAATCCTAACACAGTCTACAACGAAACATTCGAAAAATGATAAGTTTGAAATGCCAACACAATTATAGTTTTACGAATAAGAAATATAAAGCAAGACATTATTATTATAATATTGATTGACCTTTACTATAAATATTTAATTGTGTTACAAGCACAGATATATAAGATATGGAAAAACTTATCCCCCTAATCTCCGACATCCAAGAAATTATTCGAAAATCTGATATTAATATATAGATCAGCTTACCCATAATAGCAGTAGTCGGCTCTCAATCTACAGGTATTTCTCCATCTATGTAGGCAAAAGTTCACTTTTGTAGAGCATTATTGGAAAAGAATTCCTCCCTAAAGGAAAAGGTATAGTCACTCGAAGACCCATCTAAATTCAGCTATGTCAAATACAAGGCGATAAATAATACGCAGAGTTTGTAGATCGAAAGGGAGAACATTTTGAAAATATGTAGTAATTTCGCAAATAAATATAATCCTCTACTGATAAATTATGTGGTCAAAATAAAGGTATTAGCAATGTTCCTCTACGTATTAGATTCTATTCCAAAAGAGTTTTGGATTTGTTACTAGTTGATTTGCCTGGTATTGTAAAAGTAAATAAATTTTTATCTGTAGAATCCTATAGGAGATCAACCGAAAGACATCGAATAGCAAGTGGTAAAAATGATTAAAGGGTACATCAAAAATCCTAACTGCATTATCGTGGCAGTCACCAAAGCAACCGATGATTCAGCTAACTCTTAAAGTCTCAAGCTGGCTCGTTAAGTTGATAAATAAGGCACTAGAACTATTGGAGTACTGACTCAAATAGATTTGGTAGATGATTCTGTTAATATTCTGAGAGACTATAGTACCCTAGCTAATCAGCTATCACTTGGACATATTTGCGTTTACCTCCGTCCCCCAAAATCTACCTTAAATATCCAAGAACAACTCAAGAAAGAATCATAATTCTTCAATAATCACGAGCAATATAAAGGATATGCTGACAAAATGGGCGTTCAGTACTTAGTTAAAACAATGAATATGGTGTTGATAAAACACATAAAAATTGAATTACCAATAATTAGATAAAATATCATCTATCTACTTGAGACCAAAAGAAATAAAATAGCTTAGTATGGCCAGTACGAAACTATTCAAGATAAAAAAGCTCAAGGAATCCTGATACTTTCGTTGGTTAATAAATATGTTAAGTTTTTTATATAACTTATTGAAGGAAGGTCGATGTAATCTAGGGATTGTGTTGTTGGAGGAGCCAGAATCTAATATATTTTCTCTCAAGTCTTTATCAAGTCGATAAATAAACTGAACCCATTCTAGTTTCTGACTGATACTGATATCAGAACAGCTATTAGAAATGCAAATGGTTTGCGAAAATCTTTATTTTTACCAGAAATGGCCTTTGAGAATTTGTTACGAACACAAATCTGTAGATTAAAATTACCCTCTGTGTAATGCGCTCAGCTGATACATGAATAACTACGAAGACTTATCCATTCCATTAGAATTCCTGAGATTGAAAGATTTGAAAATTTAAATTTCCGTATTTTTTAAGTAATGTAAAAATTATTGACAAAATCTCTGAATAAAACGGAGTAGATGATTAAAAATCTTATAGAAATTTAATTAGGATATATTAATACTAACCATCCTGATTTTATTGATGTGATATCTTTGGTCAAATAGCATCCTTAAAATAACAAACAAAAAAAAGAAGATACTTTAAACCTGAGCTTTAATTCATAACAGCACGGGGAGTCGGATGAGCCAGAAGCAGCTTCTCAGTCTATATTTAAATTTAATAAAAAAAAAACTGATATGAAAAAAGGATTTGCTGATGAATCTGAAATCATGGATGGTAGATTGAAGAATTTAAATCAAGCACATGATAAAAAGACAGAGTTAATGAAGAAATAAGCTCCTTAAGATTCTCACTCTCATAGATATGAACTTGACACCTTTTATACATCATTTGCTGAGCATAACACTTTGCCAAGATACCGACTGCCATGCGTTCCTACTGTGATAAAAGTAGGAGAAAACGCAAAACTTCGTGAACAGACTGAAACCTAAATGATTAAAAGACTAATTACTTCATATTTTAACGTGGTTAAGAAAAATGTAAATGATTCGATCCCCAAAACAGTGGTGACATTTTTAGTAAATCACTGCAAAAACTCATGCTAAAAAATATTAGTAAATAGCTTATACGTTGAAAGCTAGTTCGACAGCCTGCTTGAAGAAAGATAGTACATCGTAGGCGAGCGATAAAAAATCCGTAAATAAATATCTGTGCTAAAATAATGCCTAAACTTAATAAACGGAATCGAATCAAAGATAAGTGTATGATATAAGTAAATAATTCAAGTGTATGTGGATCCTTGATAATTCTTTTTATGCTATATTAATTAAATTTTGCAAACTTTCCACCTAAAGGGCCTATATAATAATATAGAACACATATTTTATAAGCTATTACGAATTCATATAAGCAAACAATTTTAAATGGACATTGAATAAAACTAAAATAATAATAACGAGTATATCCCTGCGAACTCTACAAATAAAGCCAACCATGCGTATCTACGTCCATCAATAAAAAGTAGAATGTCCAATGAGTCGATGATGAGCATCCCGGAACCACATAACTACCCAGACAGGTAACTCGATGAAGAAATTTAGAATAAGTTTCGAGTCCAATATATCCGAAAAGCTGAGGCAAAAGCAAAATGAAAGAGGTTTGTTCGATCAACTAATCAATTACGAAGGCGATATACTATTTAATACGAACATATCTAGGACTTATGGGTCGAATCCGAATTAGTACCGGATGAACAGAATCAGCGAGTAAAACAATTCCAATGAAATGTAAACCATTTTTAAATATAGTCAATCATCCATGATTAATGAGACAGAAAATAATGAAATGAAGGGTGAAAAACTTATCGTTGAGGAGAAGATTATCTGTAAATGTTCCAAATCTAAATGCTTACTCATGTATTGTGAGTGCTTTTCTAAGGGTCTAGTCTGTAATTAGTAATGTGGATGTAACCAGTGCCGAAATTGTGCTTAGTTCTAATAGAAACGCCAAAAAGCCAGACAGTCAGTGCTTGAAAGAGACCCAAATGCATTTACGAACAAACTCGAGATCGTTGGAGGGGAGCAGACCTAACTGGCTCATAAACGAGGATGTAACTGTAAAAAGACTCACTGTTTTAAAAAGTATTGCGAATGCTTTCACGCAGGAGTTAAATGTACTTACCTTTGCCATTGCTAAGGATGCCTGAATGGTGGCTAAAATGCTCTAAAATAATGAAATTACTAATAACTAAAATATACTCGAATGATAAAATTACTGCTATATCTATCTACATAAATACTAACTATATAATTTATACTATTTATCATAAAAGCATGTGGGTAGGGTTTTATAAATATTTTTTTATTCTCATTGCCCATTGGGCGGCCAAGGCTCCATCCACGACTCTGTGGTCTGCGGATACTATAATCTACATCACTTCA
>ERZ724506.536-NODE-536-length-13197-cov-6.234059_pt1 | contig 13197 bp, 2 predicted proteins | sample MGYA00376039_ERZ724506 | MGnify/ENA primary metagenome ERZ724506 (study PRJEB28724, sample SAMN07190887) | wastewater metagenome | isolation source: effluent of sewage treatment plant in Hong Hong | place: USA: Christiansburg, Virginia | collected 2016-03-01 ... | reverse complement strand
CCCCAAACCCCAAACCCCAAGTTACAAAAAACATAAATTTCATTTAAACTTATAATAAATAATTATATAATATTTTATTGTTTATCTTTCATTTATAAATAATCTTTCTCCAATTCATCTAATAGATTTCAATATATCTAAGAGTTCTTGCTAAGCTTTTTAAAACTAATAACTTTAGGACTAATAAAAACCTCTTTTATGTGAATACTTAGCTATTTAATTAAACTTAGATCTTTTTCGTTTTAATTAATTAATTCAGTGACAATAATATCATTTTAATTCCTAAAGGATACAGTATCTAAATCAAAAAAATAAAATCAACTTTAAACACATTTAAAACTATCAAAAGTTTCAACACTAATTAGCTGGAATATTTTGTACTTATTAAATTGTCAATCATTTTGATTCTATTACTAAATAATTTTTAATTAACTATTTTAGTTTTTTCCTTTTTAATTGTAAATAAATCTTGCAAATCTTTGTTTAGCTTTATCAAATATAATAAAGTTCTTATACTATATAGTTGCATATTTATTTTATTCAATTAGAATTGAAAGATAATTTGGAATAAAAGTTTCTTTTTTAGAATGTTTATAAAATTGATAGAATCAATTATTATTTGGTTATTATTCCACCATGTATTAAAAACTTAGTTTCTTATTTAATATTTCTTCGATAGATTAGATATTTTATTTTTTATCAAATATTTTATTCTAAGGTTTATCTATCTCAATCACAAAGAAAAAACTACTATTATTTTATCTAACTTTATCATTAAATCATATACAAAAATTTTGTTTAAAATATTTTATATTTTCCTCATAAAGTTCTTTTAAGGGATTATTATTATCTCTTTAGTTATAGTAATTACTGAGGTCTGAAAAGTATTCAAAAATAACAAAAATTGTGTCTTTAAAATTAACAAAATCCGATTATTTCTAATTTGGATCGGTCCCTTGTTTATTTAATGCAAATAAATTCTCTTTTATTACCGAGAGCATTTTTTAAAACTATTATGGAAATTAATATACTCCTATTTTATTTTCAAAGTTATATTTGTTCTGAAATTTCTCAGCTATTAATTAATTTGGATATTAATTGCGCATTTGTGCCTTTTAATAAAAATCAAATATTAATAACATACTCTCTATAAGCTCATATACTTAGCTTTCCTATTGTTTGTTTTTCTGTAAGACTATTTATTAATTTACTATAAAATTAATAAAGTTTCTTTTGTTTATCAAAAAATATATAATCTCATCAAAATAAACACTATCTTCTTTATCATAGATTTTAATAGGCAAATAGTGATCATAGTTTTAAAAAGTAAATACTTTTACTTAAATGTTTCTCTCTTAATTAAGAAATAGCTTAATTTGGTACTATATTATATCTTCTTTATAATGTGTTTATTCCATATCTTAATTGTTAACTCTCAATCCTGAAATAACATTCTCAATTCAAGACAAAAATTGACTCTTTGGTTAAGATGGTTGCTCGATTTTGTAATCCAACAACTAGTATTATATATTTTTTTTACTATATGACAAATGATTCTCTAATCTTACCTTTAAAATAGGCTCTTAGGGATTTATAAAATCATTTAATAATGAAAATGTTAATATTAAAACCATTGAATAATTTATTCTCAAATAGAATCAAGATTTTTATAAATTGGGTAAATTGCTAAAAAAATTTCTTTTTAATTACAGCTAAATATTATCAAAATAAAATGTATTTTCTATTTTATTACTTAGATTTTATTAAACCATTTCTAACATTATAAAAAAGGCTATTTATAAATTTTTTAATTAATTAGTTTGTTGAATTATTTTCTTTATATAAGCAATTGATTACTCAAAAGCCTTGCTAATATTATTCTTTATAACAGAGTCGCTTAAATTTCCTCGGGTCATAAAACCATGATCCATATTAGTGTAGTCCATACATTGGAAATTCTCTCCAAATTTATCTTATAAAATATTATAAACCTCACCTCCATGTTTATAAAAATCTTCTTCCTATTTCGTTAAGAAATACATTATTGGAGTTTGTACTTGCTTAGTGAAGCTATTAATATCTTGTTACATAAATTTAAGTAGCTATAATGAAGGGTGAAAAACTACACCATAATTAAACAAATCATTTTAACAAGCTAAAAAAGTAGGAACTGCCCCCCAACAAAACCCAACCACACCAATTGTCTTATATTATTGTTAGGTTTTTATAAATGATAAAGTCTTGTTGAATATATCCTCTTATAATCTTTATATATTATATTTGTCCAAAAATATTGACATAGTCTCAAGACTATTTTTATTATCAAAAGGATCAAAAGAATCTCCTCTGAAAAAGTCCGGAAGATAAACCGAAAACCCTTGTTTTTCATACCAGTCACAAACTATTTTATTTCTTCCAGAATCAAAACCAAAAATATCATACATAACAATAATTACGTTCTCAGATTTATTTTTATTAGCACAATATATATTCAAGTCCTCGTATTGTTAAACTACACCCTAAGCTTTATCCTCAGCTAAGTGTTTTTTATGGGCTCCGTGTGGACAGCATTTAGTCTAGCAATTCTAGCTCATTTATATTAAAAGTTATATTACTTATAATATCAAATGAAATTCGAAACACCGATAAAATTTGATATTTTATAAAGAGAAGAGGAATTTACAAGTTTTTTTGAATGATAAAACTTAATGGATCTTTTTAACAATGATTAGAGAACTTTAGAGAAGTCCAATTGAAGTTTTCACTCCCCTACAAATGATAACCAGAGAACATTTAATCAGTTAAAATATATATAGTAAATAATACAAACTAGCACTGTGTTAAATAGCGACAAAAAACTATTTTAATAGTAGCATCAATTGACTTCAGCAGACGATCTTGACTGTATTTAGAATCTAAAAATCAATTTTGACAATACAGACGATGATAATAAGAAGTTTAAGCTGAAAGCCCTAAATAAGAAGTTAGATTAAATCAAGGACCATGGGGTTATTCATTTAAGATTAGAAGATTATTTGGAAGATGTTTAAGTGAGTTCATTGTAGGATAAGATAGTTTCTTAGTTGAAATAATTAGTTTTAGCGGGAGATTGTAAGGATTAAATTAATTAATATAATTATTATAATATGAGTGGTTTGGGAGTTGTTTAATAATTAAATCCTGAGGATTTAAAAAACTATGATGTTTAATAGTTATAGGAAAAGATTTTTGAGTTAAAATAAAGAAAAGATGAACTTTTAATAGAACAAGTATTTTAATAAGAAAGACTATTAATTAACAACAATAAATAAAACAAGTATTTTGTAGAAGTAAATTAAACAAATTAAAGTAGAACAAAATTCAATAAACGAAGCCTTTAGTATATAGAAAATAGAGTTATAATGATAATATAATAAAAATTTGTATTAATCAGATGAGTAAAACAAACAAGAAATTACTAAGTAAATAAATGAGATAAAATTATAAGTAATTTTAAAAGTAAGAAAAGAATGATTAGTTAAGAGAAAGTAATCAATAAAATTTTTATCAAATTGAGATAAATAAAAAACTAGAATAGGAATTATATGATTTAAAATAATAGCTTGAAATTTTTGAAAATTAAAAGGTATAATAAAGGCTAAAAATAAGGAATATATTAAAAGATAAATAATAATTACTGGATTGAAAATTGTTATTATATAAAGAAAATAAACAAATGTATGAAGAGGCAAAAAACTCTAAACAACTTTCAATATAATTTATATAAAAAATAAAGCAAAAAGAAAACTAAGAAACTAATATTCAAGATGTTAATATTAAATAGATAAAAGACTATAAATAATAAAACAATAAACTGCTTTAGGATTTAGTTAAATCATAAAATTATAATAATGCTCAAAAATAATCAAATTCAACAGAGAATTATAATCAATATTAGTTAGCTTAATTTGATTAATAAAAAAATATTAATGATGTCTATTCTGATATATAATAGTATTTAAAATCAATACCTTAAGAAGTTTATAAAATTAATGAGTTTTTGGAGAAAACCAACATAAATGACATATAGCTTTATTTATCTGAACTAAATAATAAATAAGAATAGCAACTTATCAAAGAGATATAAAATAAACTTAATTAATATTTATAATTAAGATAATGTTTTTGTATTTACTTTATTTGCTTAATATTTTAAAGTTGTTTTTTATTCAAAACCCAGAGTGATACATCATGATTAAAAATGTTATAGAAAGTAAAAAAAATAAATCATAATATGTATTATATTGGGACGGACATATTGAGGCGTATAAAGACTCTAAACTATCTCATATTATTTTGGAGGGAAAGGATTTCATAACCTTTTAAGAGCTGAAAGAGATTGAAAATATTTTCCAAAAATTGTACATCACTTTAAGTCTATCACATAAAAGCAATCAAATTAAATATAATTAGTATTTAAATAATAAAATATTCTTTTATATGATATTCTTGGTTTTCTTTATCAAAATAATATATGCTCGATTTAATGTTGATAAATTCGCTGATTTATTTCCATGCTTTTATTTGAAAATATGTTTTAAAGATTATTTATTAACTTTGATTAAGTTATGCTTCTTCTTCAACAACATAAGATAGACAGTTTATAGTATTTGATTTGCCTGTTTTTATTTAAAAACAATGAAAGAATAGTATAGTTTATTAAGAGGCTTATTATAGTATTTAATATTCTTATTTAATCTCCTAATTGTTTAAATCTATCTATGATAAGTCTTTTAGTATATTGGAGGATTCATTTAGAGAATTATTTTACGAACATTTAAGTCTATTATAAGAAAAGCTTTAGCTCATCCTCTATTAAATAATATCTTTGTTTCTTTTACTGTATTTTAATTGCATGGTGTGCTTCTTAAGAACAGTTACATTATTCTCCAAGTTTTTTTAATAATAACTAAGACATTATCATTTAAATAAAGATGAATCACTACTCAATAAATTGCTATTATTATGATAATGATATGTTTTTAATTCACTATTTTATCATTCATTTTACTAGCAGAAATTTTCGTTGTTTTTTAATACACCAATTATATTGAGTTTTCTGCATCTCATTTGGGTCACATCATCAAGTATATCTTCTTATTAAGTCTCTTTTTATTTACTAGTTTAAATTTGTTGAAATGTAAACTCATTTTATTCATTTAAATAAAAATTTTCAAGAAATATATTTTCATTTTAAATCTTGTTCTTTTGTTGATAAATAGCTCTATTCATTATTTTATTTTACTAAAATTAATATTAAAATTTAAAATTTAAAAATTATGAGAGGAATGAGCGATATTGTGACTACAACTATGATAATATTTGCAGCTCTATTGTAGTTCTTTGTTTATGTCTATATCTTTACACTATTCAAAGATTGCACGTCTGTTGAGATTTCAATTTATTTTATTTGATCCACAATGGACTCTAAATGCTGAGCTTTTTTATGCTCTTTATCTAATCATTATGAGGCAAGTTAATTTATCTCATCTAATTTCCTTGTAGTTCTTGAAATAGAGTTTTCCTTGATAAATTTCTTACTCTGATCAGCAATCAAATTTGATATATCTGTTTTGCTTTCATTTCTATTGTTTAAATAAAGCTTCACAATTGTCTCAATATCTGTCCATACTTAAGCCTTTAAATATACCACTCCAAAATACAAGAACATAATCAATATATTTTTTTCACTTTTAAAAGCAAAAACGATATATATTTTTTCCTTTATTAACTTCTCTTTATTGTATCTTAGATTAATGGTCTGGCAGTTCTATCTTGTTTCATCTCTTATTGTTCTAATATCTTATTTAGAAAGAGACTATGTGGCTTGGAAGTCAATTTTGATTTTTCGATTTTTTTCAAAATCCTATACTAATTAATAAATAAGCATTATAAATTTATTTGAATTCTATTTTTTGCTTTTGTAAATAAATTTGTTCTTTTTATCAGTCCAATTAAAAGTGATCATTTTATTAGAAAGATTAAAATAGAGTAAAGAATACATGTAAGGACTCTATCATATTATTTTCTTTATCATCATTTTTATGTATAGGGATATCAAATAGGTTGCACGCCACTTTAGCAAGTAGTTCAGTATCTATTGGGATTTACTTATCAATTAATTTGCATTCTTTTGCAGCATGTTCAAAACTAGAGCTCCATGGTTGCATAAGCTAATCAACATGGGGCATTTTGTGTTAATAGAAAACACTTAGAGAAGTTTTTGTATTATGAATATCCTCCACATCTTTTATCCATTGAGAAATCATTTTTGAATTTTTTAAAGGATTTTCAATTTTTTGAATATCTTTTTCATGTTCATTGTTTTTTTAAATAATATCTCACAATAAAAGGTTTAAATAGCCTTTGTTTTTCATGTTAAAGCATGGTCTTATTAACTTACTCATCTAGTTAGTATATACCAAGTTTCTCAGGTTCTTTATCCGGTCTTGGAATTTTCAGAAATGCATCAACTTCTCCTACAGCAGGCATATAGTCTATAATATATGGTATAAGAAAAGCTGGTGGATCACTGTTTTCTGGGCTAAATTAATCTATTAATTTGAGAACTTGTTTTGTTTCTTCATCAACAGGCATGTTTATTATATCATCTCTTGTCTTGTTTTTCTAAGCTTAAACAGAGTGCTTTTTATTTGTATTTAAATCTGTGCTTTAGTAAGACTCTTATGAATTAGATTAGCTTTGATTTTTTGGTGTAGAGATACACTCGATGGAATCATCTGAGAGATTAACTTCGCCATCAACTATTTGATTTCTTAAAGGTTTCTCCTCTAGTACATTGTTGTCATCAAACTCAATTTACTCATCTATTATATCATTATATATAGGTTTGCCTGCCAACTCTCTTACCATATAAAATTATAAATATTAATTTATTATTATTGTTAGAAATTATAGCCTATTGTAGCTAACTTTATCATAGTCAGTACCTCAATAATTAGAACTTTATTATATTCTCTTATTATCTTTTATCAATATGAATTAAGATATTATAGAGAGGCTTTAGAATAATTACTCTGAAAGTTTTAGTATTAGTAATTATAGCTACAAATACATTTAGTTGGTGAACTAGATCTCTGGTCTTTCTTGGCTTGGGGATTAGGATGATTAGGATTTTGAAACACTTGAAAAATGCTATTAAAATTTCAGAGAGCTAGGAGATATAAGATCATTAATAGGCCCAAGAAATATGAGAGATATGATTGTAGATAATTTAGCCTAGTTTTAGTTTTAGTTAAACGGTTAAGAGAAAAATACAGGATTAGGAAAACCGCTCTAAATGCAAGATGTTTAAAGTATTAGCTGGGCAAGGAACTTTCATTTAAAAATAAACAACATTGAAATTAAATACAAAGATATCATAAGATTATTACCTGGCTAATTAATAAATGACTCTGTAATAAATTTCTATGTAAATCTAATATAGTTACCAGAAATAAGATATCAGATAAATAATCTATTCAGAAATGATCAAGCAAGTCAGAACTACTACCACTGTGTGTAAACCTTTTTTAGCTCTTATATAATAGAGTCCTATTAAAGAAATTTGATTAATTAAGAAGAGATGGAAGTAGAGGAGTATTAAGAAAAATAAATATAAAATTTATTAACTATTTTTTAAAGAAACAAACTGAATCTTTTTTAAATTGGTTAATTAATAATACCAATTCATCATAAAGAATGCCACTGGAATTTATGTATTGTTAAAAATATAGATTAGTATTTAAAAAATATTGAATCCATTTTAGGAAATATATAAGAAGAAAAAGAATAACTTCTTTAGATTTAGAATCAAAAATTCGTCATATATTTCTTAGATTCTTTAATAGATTAAGTTGACTATAAGGATATTAAAGAATAATTTATCGGGATGTTTACTTATATAGTTTTAGGTTTATTAAAAAGTAACAACGTAAATATTATGCTAATAAAAAATAATATTTATTTGTTAAAAAAATGTATTCAGTTCAAAAAAGTCAATGTGGCCTAACAATAAAATGATTATGACTGTGGAATAGCATTATTAGAAAATTTAGAGTAAGCTCTCATAAATAGAGTAGGTATAGAGTAGTTGTCTTTAGTTAGTTATTATAATAGAGAGTTTTTTTAATACAAGAGATAATGCTTGATAAAGTTGTTTGAGAGCATTGACAAAGGGACTTCAATTGAAAAAGCATTTGTTTACTATATAAATCAAAAGCAAAGTATCTAACTAAGAACAAAAGCTAAATAATTTTATTTATAAATTTGGCCAATATAAATTCAAGATTTTGGCCAACATAAGTTTTTTTGTATTTATAGTTTGATTTTTGGGTGATTATGGAGTAGTTTATAAAGCTACTAAAAGTACTGGATTAGTCTAAGAATGAAGACTTATTTGGCATCTGTATAAATCAAATAGCCTAATTATATTATCATGAGCCTTAGCAATATGTCTATACTCTTATACATTGACTCAAGGATCTTGTTTATCACAAGGAGAATCAAAAAAGAATAATAGGATCCGGAATTTTCGAGAAGATTTTATTCTATACCGGACAAATCACTAATTAGAATAAATATGTACATGATATAACTTAACTAAGGTTTAACTATTTATAGATACTTGAAAGTACAAGCATAGGAAAGAAAAGAGAGAAAGAATCAGTATAGTAAGAGATTCAAAAATTCTTCTAAGTTGATTATTTAAATTAGTAATAAGAAAAAGTTTGATAATTCCTTAGTAAAAAAGAATATTTTTTATACTCTACTAGCAAAAGATATTTAGAAGAGAAGGAAACAGTAAGTAAAAAGGATAAATAAATAGGAGAAGAAGAATTGATAAGCAAAGTCTCAAACATAACTGATTAAAATGATGATTTTTTAAAGAAAATGGAAAAAAAAGAAAATCAAGAACTTTATTTAAACTTAGAATAAATTGAATAATAAGTAAATGGTTTCAACTTTACATAGAATCATATTGAGACTAGTAACCAAACAACAATATTTGATTAAATGTATTAATTAGCCTAGTATTTTATATTCCATCATAAATGGTAGCTTTGACATGGAGCTTTATTGGTGTTAAGAGCCATAGTTAATTAGATTAATAATATTTTCTCCAAGGACTAATAAATAAATGATAATAATGAAAGCTTATAAAATTATTGAATGGAGATTAATGAAAAAATAAAGTATTTATGTTTGACTTTAATATCCTTAGATTGATTCTCTGATTTCATATACGACAAATCAAATATGACAAACTGAGCCTTAGCAGTTGATGTTTTAATATAAACATTTAAAATAAATAACAATTTTAAAAATCTATTTTATCTAAATGAGATTTTGTTTTCAATGAATATTAAACTTGGCTGGGAACCCAAACAAATATATATAATGTTTATTAATAAAGCTTTATAAGAGACTTCGATTGAAATTACACATGCATAAATACTATTTCTAATTCAGCAAATTTTTAATGTATTTCTTATGCATGAGGAGATAACAGAAATTTCTTGTGAGTTTTTCCAAATCTTAATTGAAAATAACAAAATAAAAATGTCTTAGAATATAATAGATAGTTTAATAGCTTTACTTATATAAGCTCTGGAAGAGACGGAAAACATTAGCTACTTGCCATTCTCTATATTTAATCTATTGCTAATATTAAGCAAAAAAGATATGTTAAATTAAAAAGCAGTTGATAAAACTCCTTTTATAATATAGAAATTTATTTTTCATAATAACGATACAGTGTGAACAAGTTTATTTAATTTGATAGATAGTATTATAAAGAATGCCAATAAAAAGATTTATAAAATAGATGAAAGCACTTAGACTAATATTTACTACTTTATGCTTTATTTAGAGTTTAATTAACTAGTTTAGTATAGCCAAGAAATTTGCATTGATATTTGTTATTAATGTTTTAAAAGTATTGGGAAATTTGAAGTATAATAAATACTTATGCTTAATGTTGTTAAAGTAATAGACAATTAGGATTTAGGCAGTATAATAAAAGGATTGTTTTTAGAGCTCTAAAATACTAATTAAGAAGAAAGCTGATTACAATTTACAAACTCAATGGAAATAATAATAAAGTTATTTAATAAATTTGAATCAAAATAAAGATAGAAGTTACTTTAAAGCTAACTAATAATGGATAATATCTCCTCAAATACTTTACAGTTAATAACAAGAATTATAAACTTCGATAAAAATGAAATTTAGATGTAAGATTTTTAAAGTATGTCTGTTTTAAACTTCTCTTTCTTTAATTAAAGAACTTAAGAAGTAAAGAATATATTAAAATAATTCTTGAACAATAATATTTAGGAACTTAACTATATTTAGGACCCTGTTATAAATGGCTCCTTAAATATTATTCTTCAACTTATATCAGATGATAATATTTTCTAGACAAATATAACAAAAATAAACAATGAAGTAGTTTCTATTGCATAAATTATATAGCAAAGAATTTTGAACTCATAAGCAAATTCTCAACAAAGATAAATTCTAATTGAAATACATAATAGTTTATCTCCATCATTTATTAATCTACATAATTAGCATAGATTTTTGTTAAATTTTTATTTGATTTTTGCTAACTCTTAATATCTATAAAAACTAATTTAAAACTAATAACTAATACCTAAAGAGCATATTAATCAAATCATTGTTCCATTTTTTGAAAGCTTTAATAATTAATTAGGGGATTTTTTTGCTCTATAGATAAGTAAAGTATTTATCTTATTATTTTAAATTTATTGAAATGAGATTAAAAATCCTTTAAAAAAAATGGTTTAAACAATTTGCTAGAAAGTATTAGTAAGTCAACACACTTAAAACTACATATAAATAATTAATCAAATTCTATTGTTCTCCAAAGAGAATACTTTTATATAATATGAGGAATTATTGGTGTTTATCCGAGACAGTAAGCTTGCTCTTGAATTAATCAATCATATTAGTTTTGAAAACACTTAAAATAATAATGTAATAGAATAATATATGAAAATGTTTCAAAATAATCAATATAATAGTTTAGAATTCTTATAAGTTATTTAAAAACTGTTCTCTGTAATTATTTAATCTTAGCATAATAAATTTTATTTGGAAAACTTTTTGAAACATATTTTATAATGAATAAGAGAATAAGATACATTCTATGTAAGAATAATACTGCAATTAATAAATCAATAAAAATAGAGCTTCTATTAATACAGTATGATATTTGTTAGTGATTTACTAAAGCTAATTAATCTATAAACTATTAATGATAAAGACATTATATTAGAGTGTTTTTCACATATAATAAACCTATCTGCCATTTAAAAACAAGACACTAGTTAGTTCTCTTAAGAAATAAATATTATGATTAAGGAGGGAGAAAAATTTATATATGAATTTTAAAACTTTAACAAATAAAATATAAATATAGATTAGTTTATAAAAAAAGATTTCTAATAACACATAAGAGCATACTAACTTGATGGAATAAAATGGATATCATTTTTATTCAAGTATAATTTAAGCGGTGCTCTTTGTGATGACATGGGTCTAGGTAAGACTATTTAATCACTAATAGGTTTGTGCGGAAGAATATAGAATCTTAAGCTTAAATAATCAATTAGTCTGATAATAACACCTGTCTCTATTGTACACCAATGGGACTGAGAAATAAAAAATAAAATAGAATATAATAATATTAAATCTATTGTAATAGAAGGAAATGAAGATGATAATTAAGTCCAAGATATATTGAATTAAAATAAAAATAATTTACTACTTATTGTATCTTTTAAGTCAGTAACCAAGTACTTAGATATTCTTTAGCAATATAATTATGAATGTATAATACTAGATGAAGCTCATGTGATAAAGAATCACAAAGCATAATTATCTATGAGTGTTAAGACTTTACAAAGTTAAGTAAGATTGGCTCTAACTGGGACACCTATTTAAAATAATGTTACAGAATTATGGTCAATTTTTGAGTTTCTATTTCCAAAATATCTAGATGAATATTCTTAGTTTAGAGGAGAATTTAAAACACTACTTGATTTACATATGATCACAATAGATTCTAAGAACATTGAGCTTACAGAAAATTAGTTGAAAATTCTTAATCAACTTCATAAAAAAGTATTACCATTTATTCTAAGAAGAGAGAAATAATAAGTTCTTCAAGAGCTACCAGACAAAATCATATAAGATATAAGTGTGGAAATGTAGCCTTTATAGTAATAAATCTATGATGATATTATGAGCAAGTATGAGTCGCAGAAAAATATTTAAGAAAATGATAATAATATTAAGGATAAAGATTCTTTCTTGAAAATAATAAGCTAGGTTTGAAAGCTATTAAATCATCCCTCTTTATTACTAGATAAGTCTGAATAATTTGATTAGCATATTATTTTTAAAAAATATGTTAATGAATTAAAGAATAATAAACAAGAGTTTTACATCTCAGGGAAGTTCGTGACTTTAAAAGAACTATTAAATAGTCTTAGCTTTATTGAGGATGATATTCAAAGCTTGTAGTAAAATTAAAACAAAATTCTTATATTTAGTTAAAGCAATAGTACTTTGGATCTTATAAAAAAGTTCCTGCTTAAGATTTTTAAAGGATTATAAATTGTTTAACTTGAGGCAGAATAGACTCCATTACAATGACAACATGTGGTTGATTAATTTCAATAAAATCTTAAGTATAAAATACTATTGTTAAACACAAAGATAGGTGGTCTCGGTCTTAATTTAACGGCAGCTAATATAGTTATTATGTTTGATCATGATTTCAATCCTATGAATGATTTACAGGCCATGGATAGAGCACATTGATTAGGATAAAAAAGCACCGTAAATGTTTTTAGATTGGTTACAGAAAATAGTCTTGAATAAAAAATTATGAGCATTTAACAGTTCAAATTATGTGTAAGTAATACTGTGATAAACAAATAAAATTCTAATTTGAATGAAATTTAAAAAAGCAGTTTGTATGGTTATCTATCATAATTTGCCGACTAAGAACTAAATAATATTGACAATAAGAGAAACAAAGAGCAAGAGAAGGATTTAGATTTGGTTGAGAAATATAATAGACATTTAGAAGAATTAAACTAAGACTGGGAAGAAAATGAGTATACC
>ERZ724506.534-NODE-534-length-13223-cov-6.814550_pt1 | contig 13223 bp, 6 predicted proteins | sample MGYA00376039_ERZ724506 | MGnify/ENA primary metagenome ERZ724506 (study PRJEB28724, sample SAMN07190887) | wastewater metagenome | isolation source: effluent of sewage treatment plant in Hong Hong | place: USA: Christiansburg, Virginia | collected 2016-03-01 ... | reverse complement strand
CCCAAACCCCAAACCCCAAACCCCAAACCCCAAACCCCAAACCCCGGCCGTAAACATTAATAATTATTATATATAAAATAAAATAATTTAAAATAATGATAAGCGAGAGCAATTCTCAGTAGGAAACAGATGATGAGATTTATGAGTCATATTACTCAGATAGTGACTCTGTTGAGGAAACAGTATAATAAAAACCTTATCTTTTTAACCCCTAAGACAAAGTACCATATTGTTAATATGATTGAAGAAAGTGGCCAAAGGATGACACAACATTTACATATCATGATTTTATTAATAGATTTAATGCAACAAATAATTTTAATTTATGACTATTGAAATATTTATATTTCTTTTATAAATGTCTATCGAAATAGTTTCTTAAACCAAATTGCTCTTGAGTCCTGAACTTGAGCTTGAAGATAGAGTTGTCTTTAGTCAAAACTAATATGTTGAATCTTAAGAAGAGCTTGCTAAAATAGACTCAGCTGATAAACTTCCTTTTTTTTAATAACTATTTAGACCATTACAAAAAGGCTCTTTATGAGCAGTGGCAATTATGTGGATAAGAATGTCTCTCGGCATAGGTGTGCTTATGTTACCACATTTCACTTCATAATTCGGCATACTTATAGGAATACTATTGATAACAATCGGTGCATTTTTGAACTACTTAAGTTATGTAGCCATTTTTGAAGCCAGTTATTATACAGAAAAATTCAATTACTTTGAAATCATCTGAGATCTATTGGGAAATAAAGTTCTTTTTGTTTTCAACATAACTTATTTTTTGGATCTCAGTTCTACAGTAGCAATTTATGCAATTGTTACTTGGAAATTATTTGTCCATATTTTGGCGTTTTTTGGCTATGTATAAGAAAATTGGTTTAAAAATCTAAAAAGCTTAGAACTAAATGACAAAAATCCTTTGCAATATAAATTTAGAATTATGTATTTCACAGTACTGTTTTTGATTACTATACCTTTGTTTCTTAAATGATCAATGGACTCATTGAACTTTATTACGCTGATTTATCTAGGAGTGCTTATATTTTTAATCTTCTTCATATTTATTATACTTAAACCTTATTATGACAAGTTTTCTTAAGATACTTAATCGGGCTACAGAACAGGACAGTGGGTCAAAAGTCCAAGTATTGAATGGGCTGAATTTGGCTTGGTTTTGTTTATAGGTTTCTACGTACAGCCTTTTGTATTTTCATTGAGAAATGAACTTGCAGTGCCAACATTAAGATGAATTAAAAAACTTACTAAAATAGCATTGAGTTTAGAGTGGATATTGTTTGTTCTTATTGCAGGACTTGGCTATTATGTTTTTGGTGATTTATTTACACCAGAGTTGTTTATAGTAAGAATTGAATTATATGGAAAAGAACACTGGCTTGAGAAATTTCAAATATTTGTTTTAGGAATCTTTTTCTTAGCTTCAACTTTTGGACTTGCAATTTATTCATCAAGCATGAGAGATTTTTTAGGCGAATTTATGAATATTAAAGATAGTAAATTTAACTATGTTTTGGCTTCATTATTACCATTCTTTTTCATTTGCTTGGTAAGTACTTTTTTTCCTTATCTTGGAGCAATAGTGGATCTTTTTACTTATACTGTGTTTAACTTTAATGGTTATATACTACCTTGTGCAATGGGAGTAGCAACTTACAGAAAATTCAATCTAAAAGGAGCAAAAATTCATTTATATTCTATAGTGATGATTATATTATCTTTGATATCCTTATTCTGTATAAGTGTTGCTGTTTATTAGAAGTTTTTCTAAAATAATGAAGTGGTTAATAATGCTGTCTAAAATGCTCAGAAATAAAACTAATTAATATTCAAAATATAATTTATTAAATTTATTATTTTAATCAGGAAGATCATTATAACTAAAATCACCTACTTAGACAACTATTAAAGTCAAAATCACTCCATAATAATAAGATGGTATTGCAAGCATTATGTACACAATAAAGAAAAGAATAACATCTAATTTAGTACTATGTTTTTATTACTTAACATAAAAAGTCAAATATAATACAATATTACTTAATATAAATAACAACAAAATATTTCTTATAGTTTTCCATTTTTTTCTTCCTCTTGGGTTCAATGATGCTGCGAAATGAATTTATGTAGCTTCTTCAATACTAAGCTAATCTTCTCCATGTTTTACAAAGCTTATTTCCTCTCTAAGCTATCACATAAAAATACAATTATAAAATTTAGTTTATTTTTAAATTTCAAAATTACGTTATAAAAAAATGATTAATAAGTTTCAGGAAAATCTTATACAAATAAATGTAATTTATGTAAGGAAACTAACTGTCTAAGAATTTGTTGATAAAGTCAAGAATTTGAACTCAAAAATATCAAGCCAATTAAAACAAAAGAATTAATACAAAATAAATGTATAAGGAGTATATGAGAAACTAAAAGCTATTGAATCACAAGAGATTTATTAGGTCAAGTTTGCATTTAGAAGCTACACTTGGAAAATATGAAGATCATTAAAAGACTTTATAACTTTCAGCCAAAAATATATAGAAACAGAATCTGATATTGAGAAAATAAAACTAGCTTAAAGATTTTAGAATATATTTTAAGCATAGTTAAACTCCTAGTAATAAATAAGCTTAGAAAGTGAGCTTAAAAATCTTATCGAAATGATTCTTGAAATATCAACCATCCATGTACAGTACTCAGTTATACATTCTTTTTTAGAAATTACAAGCTTTAACTTTGATCTTACAAATCCAAAAGTTTTGTTCTAAAAATATTTCGTAAAGAAAAAAGTTAAAACAGAGAAAAGTATTTTCCAATCCATGGATTACTTAAAGAAAAACTTTAAGAATTATTGATGGGTGGTAATAACTGAGTAAGGATATGGATACATGATTTCTGCTTCAAATGAAAAGTTTAATTTTTCTTATTATGAGTTTTTTACCGATCAATTTAGAATAAATTTTGAGCAAGACTCATTGTCTTTATAGTCGCCAAATGCAGCTATAAATTTAGAGACAGATTATGATTTTGAGTTATGCGAGCTTTTGTATGCAATATTTAAAGGCATTTTAATAAGCAAGATTTTTATATAAAATAGATTTAAAAGCTTTTGCCCTGTGACTTATGACAACAAGACTAAAATTTATCCAAATGGCTATGCTGATAACTACTATAATGATCTATATGATGCTCTTCAGCAAGCTAAATATACAGTGCAAATCACAGACTGGTTTTTCTCTCCATAAATATACTTAAAAAGACCAATAGAAGAATATCCTGATAGTAGGCTTGATTGAGTACTAACTAAGCTTGCAAACAAAGGCTTGAAGGTTTACATACTTTTATATAAGGAAAACAGCAATGTTATGTATAATGGATCTGAATATGTCAAACAATATTTCAAATCCCTAAGTAACAACATCATGGTTAAAAATCATCCATAGTTGATGCTGCATTATTGGTCCCATCATGAAAAGCAAATAATTATAGATTAGTGTGTCATTTTTATGGGCGGATTGGATCTTTGTTTTGGATGATTCGAGACTATAAATTACCCACTTAAAGACATACCTTATTATTATCCTGGAGATAGTAAAGAGTACGAAGACAAAATACTAACACACATAGAGAAATGATTTGCTAATGAAAATGTAGACTTTCCAAATCTTAAATATAAAAACTAAAAAGGACGCTGGTACACCGGGTAAGACTATTACAACACAAGAGAGTATGATTTTGAAAATGTATTTCAGTATAAGAAAAGTCTAATCAAGAGAACCAAGGTTCCAAGAATGCCGTGGAGAGATATAGGTGTTTATATTCATGGAGATGTTGTGGCTCATTATGTTAAGAATTTTATATCTTATTGGAACTTTGATTCTTTATAGTAAATAACTTGGGATCAATCAAAGACCTAAATACAAAACATGCAGTTCTATTAGAATCAATATGAGTCTAATTTGATTTAAAATCTTAAAATATCCCATGAGTAGGTTTTAAAAGAGAAGCTTTAATAAGTCACAGCCTAAGGAATTAGATCTGCCTCAAGCTGGTCATATGGACTAAGTAATTCAAGAACAGAGATATCTATTTAAAATGCTTATTTAAGAATTATAGAAAGAGCTTGAAGACTCATATACATAGAGAATTAGTTTTTCATCTCAGATACAAGCTCAGCTGATGAAAATCAATAGCTCTATAATTAGATAATAAAAACTCTAATTAATTGAATTTTGAGAGCAATAGAATTTGATGAGGACTTTCATGTCATTATCGTCTTGCCAACTTTGCCGGGATTTTGTGGCGATATAAAAGAAACCTCTGGAAGCATGCTAAGAAAATAACTACACTGGCATTTAAAAACAATAATAACGGATAAAGGAAGTCTTATTAAATCTGTTTAAAGTTTTCTTAAGCGAAAATAATCTCAAAAAAAATGGTAAGATTATATTAGAATATTTAATCTTTGAAATCATGTTTTTCATGGAGACAAGATTTAAACTGAGCTGATTTATGTTCATTCTAAATGTATCATAATAGATGATGAATATATACTACTTGGCTCTGCAAACATAAATGATTGATCTTTAATTGGCGAATGAGATTCTGAGCTTGCGGTAATAATGAGCAGACATTACGAGCTTATAAACGAGGGTGACTAAGATAGACTAGAAACATACCTAAGCAATCTTCATTAAATGCAAACCAAAGATTTAACTCTGTTTTTCCAAGAGGGTTTGGTAAAGGGAAAATATGATCAAGTAAAATAACTTTTAGATGAGGAATTCTAACTGAAGATGCAAATAGAAAAAATAGTTAAAGAAAATAACAATGCTATAAGAAAATATTGAGATATGATTTTGGAATCCATTTTTAACTTCTCAAATAAAAATGAAGGTATTAATAGAGATGTGTATAGCTAGTATTTTTATGATAATATTGACAGCATGTTGAAGATAAATCTATTTGAAACTTATAATGATCTTATGAATACCATTGAGAACTCTGATTTTAATTTCACAAGCAAAAATAAACTTAAATAAAAAGTAGACTTGCTATTGAACATAAAAAGCAACTAAATAATAGATATGTACTAAAAGTATGTAGAGCTTGAAGAGCTTATAAAAAAATGTGATGAATTATGAGACTATTTAAAAGCTGATAAATTAGCATTAAATTTTGATGTTGAGAATAAAGAACATATGCATTTATTGGATCTTGATACACAGAAAAACAACTAGTTCTATTAACTATGTTTTCTATACTATCCATAATAGCAATAGCAGACACTTAATGATATAATTACATAATAAACAACTGAGCATGAAATGATTAGGACTCTTATTTATTTTAAGTTTTAAAAAAATATTTGAAGCTTTTAGCTTTCTTATCCAGAGAAATTTATGAAAAACCAAGTTGATTTTAACAACTACAAACCCTCAATAGAAACAAATTTATTACCAATAGAAGTTCTTATATAATTTATTACTCAAGATCGATTTTGATTTTTCCTTACTGATTTTATAGCTAAATTGTTTCCTGTGTTTCTTTAGTCTCTAGTTGATTATTTATGACAATTTACTATCCTTGAACGAAGGCTGGAAGTCCTCAATATGGACAACCTTGACATCTAAATGCATCACCCAAGTAACAATTTCCACAAGAGGATTTTTTAGGTAAATTTTAATTTAAATTATCCTTTAGACCACAAGAGCAATTTGAACAGGCTTTTTTCTTTACATTTTTATTATCATCACAATTTTCTACAGGTGCTGTTTTTTCATTTTGTATAATTTCTTGAAGATTTTGAAGAATTTTCTCTTAATTATTTTATAAAGCTTCTTTCTATATTTATTTTTAAGTCTTTTATGTTTCAAATGTGACAGGAGTTAGGCTAATTATATTTTATTATAATTCCAATTGAAATCCAACTATACTTCCTTTTTTCTTGAGACTGTTAAAAATGTTTTCAATTTCCTAATCTTTTTATATTATGATATTAAGAATTATATTTTATAATCTTATTTGGTCTAGTTGTTGCAAAGAAATTTTATTAAATAAATCAGATTGTATTAGATGAAGCTCAACTTTTTAATTTTAAACTTACTTTTAACTCAGTAGATTTATAAGTTCTTCTATGCTTGATAAAGATTATTTAAATTCTTGGTTTTATAAATTGTATTTAATTTCCATTATAAAAATTAATTAATAAAAATATAATTTGCTTTTCTTTGGAAAATATTTGTTTAAGTTAAAAGTTTAAGAATTTCGTTTAAAATCTGGCCAATAATTAAATGCTTAAGATTTGAATGTTTAAAATCTTAAGGTAATGTTTATTATTCTGAGTCTTATTCTTAAATATCAAGCTCATAAAGATTTTATAGAAGAAACAACTCTTAAATATTATCCTTGAAAAGAAATTCAAGATCTTAATATTTAGTAAATGATTACTCAAGTATAGAATAATTATCTTTATTATTATATTGCTTAAAATGATAAGGATTTAATGGCAAAATATCAAAATCTTGTTTGCATTTTTATAACAGTATTTTAAGTATAGCTTATACTCAAGTTGATTTGTTTAATAAAAAATAATGAGATTTGTTTTTTATATCAAAACTCTATGATAATTAAAATTTATTTCACATGAGTAAACTAAGCTAATCGTTGGCTATAGTATTATTTTAAATTAAAAGATTTAATATTTCTTGTTCAAATGATAAATCGTCATAAGATCATAATATACTTTTTTTTAGATCTTTTAATTTTACATAGTCAAGGAATTTAAATATTAATAAACTCATAGCTTATAAATTTATTCATATTGAAAACTAACTTTAATCCGTATACTCATGATTAGCTTATTAGCTAATTAATTTCTATATTTTCTTCGCTAAATATTATTAGTTAATAATTCTAAGATATTTCTCTATCAATTTTTTCTTAAACTTTGTACGTCTTATATTTAAGAGCCAAGTGTTTTTAAATACTTTCTTGTATATTTCATTCTACATAATAGTATATTTAAAACTAGTCTTACTTTACCAAGTATTTGAAAAGAGTATACATAAACTTATTCTCTATACAAACCAAAATGCTTTATTTTATATAAGACATTATAATATAATGGAAACATAACATAGGTAATTTGTTCTAGAAATTTTTAATGATAAAGATCTTAGTTAAAAATAAACTATAATTTAGAATTTTAATCTTAATGACTCAATTAGAAATAACTTGAATAGCATTGCCTTGAATACTAGTCTGAAAATCTAATTTTTTTAATTTGAGTTGCTGAATCACTCAAAAGAAATTGAGAACCAAAAATTAAAAGACATTTTTAATAGTGTGTTAAAAATTCAGTTAAAAGGTGTTAGTAATAAGTCCATAAAAAACAAATAGGAAGTAACTAAGGAAACTATAAAAGACTATTCAATCTATGACTCTGGTAAATTTGGCTGTATTTTACTTAAAGTCCCAAGCATTCATAATTTGACTTAAGAAAATATATAAATTGATTACCAAAAACAATCATTAAACTTAAGAGTGAAAATCTCAGAAAATAAAGAGATACTTTTTGGAGTGCCAAGACTACACTACAAGATAATTCCTTAAGAGTCAACATACACACTCAAACATGATCAAATAATTCTAAAGCTTAAAAAACTCAAACCAGAATTGAACTTCGATATTCTTTACAAATAAAAAATGATTGGTGAAGAAATCGAAGATGATTAATTAATAAAACTGTTTAGATTTTCTAATGACTATTTTGTCTATTAAATGTATTACTTGTAGCTTATATAAGTATATCCAAAGTCTTGTTGAATTTTCTAGCTATTAACTTTAAATTGTTTATTATTCATCATAATAAGTTTCTACAAGTCTCTGTCAAAATAACTCACAAATTTTAATATCATTTTTTTAATAAAAGAGCTCTCATAAATAAAATTAGATGACTGATACTCTTTAATTACAGTAGAGCTTTATTGTGAGAAGCTTATGTCTTTTTATATCTAATCAATCCAGTATGTACCTTCACAGACAAAGTATCTTTAGTTAAAAGCATTTTGTTGCTTTATTGATTACACAATTAATCATGCAAGGTCATTTCTGCTTACCATAGGGATCTAGATTCAAAAGCAATCTCTTTAGTCAAAGTCTTTTACCTTCTGCATAATTTGGTATACGTTTCCTTTGAGATCCAGTTCATTTAGATCTCCCATTAAAAGTCCAGATAAAAATACAGTGAGTTTGAAAATATTATTTTATTCTGATTAAAAGTTCCATGCACATTTCTCTATCAAAAACTTACTCTACTCTGATCAGTCACAGTAGTCAGGATTAGACCAGTGGGACTCTGTATAAAGAGGTCTATATTTTCCATTGATGGCATTACTAAGACAGCCAGGTAAAATAAATCTTAAGATATTAAGCTCTTGACAAAGATTAAGCATGATCAAAAAGCCTTCAATTTCATTTATTATTCCATCAACTTCACTTTCAACATCATCTTTATAGTAATAAGCAGCACAATGAATTACGCAACCACTATCTTATAATAATTTCCTTATAGATTCTTTTTCCATAAAATCTATTGTAATAAGTTGAATTTATTAAGGATATTTTATCTGCAAATTTTAAAGAAACTCTAATTTTTCTTTTGAGATATTTGCTCTTACTCCAGCATTTACATAATAATTCTATTGAAGTAATTATTATAATATTTCCCTACCTAAATAGCCTGTTGCTCCTGTAATTGAAACTCTTTTAATACTCATTATTTATTCCTAGATCTTTTGTTGCTCAATTTCCTTCTCCAATTATTTTTAGTTCTAGTATCTTTATTTATTTGTGTTAATAATTTCATTCTTAAGGATTTCTTAAGAAAAATTGTAGTTGTTTTAATTCTTATTTTTAGTAGGTAGCTTTTAGGCAGTATCATCTCTATTTATATTGAATTCTTCAAATGTGAAGTTTTAAGATTCATTTTAAGACTCATTATTCTTGCCTTTTCTCTCAAATGTAAACTCTGAAAAATTGCTCATTTTTTATGCACTTGAGGCTCAGAATCAATTATTTTTGTCTATTTTTTCTAGAAAGTTTTCATTTTATAATTGCTAAGATGTTTCACGGCCAGAGTTTTAATTTATAACAATATCCTCATAGATTTAGTTGGTCTGCTCATTCATGTCAGTTACAATTTGGTTTTTTATTATTTCAACATCATTGGAGTTTTGTTTCATCAAAGTAATATCATTAGACTTAGAGCGTGTTTATTTTTAAGAGTATTTATGATTTGAGTTATTGATCTTTGGAAACTGTATTTTGATATCTTTACTTGGCTGATCCTCTTTATCATCATTCATCTTTATAATTCCATAAATTATTAGATATTATTTTGAGCTATTTTAAAAATTTATATAAAATAAAATTTATAATGAGAATGAATAAAATTTAAAATGAGTGCTTCTTTGATCACTTATAAGAGAAGGAAAATTATGATGGAAACAATAATGAAAAGTTCTATATGGAAAACATGACCTAAGAAATAAAATAAATGATACAAAGTTTAGAGGACCAAAATCTGCCTAAAAATATCAGAGCTAAAATGGTCTAGAAAATCAGGAACAGATTTAGCGCTCAATAAAGCAGAGTTTGAGCGAAGAATAAGATGGCAATGCTTGAACAATCAGTTCTTACGTAATAAAAAACAATAAAGGAACAAGCCAATTGAATATATTCCTTAGAAAGTCAGATTAATGAGCTTTAGAAAGAACTCAACTAATATAAGTCAATAAAAACAGGAGAGAGCTTAATAGAAGATAGTGACTTCTTGATAAGACAAGAGCCAATGTCGTGAAAGAACAGCGGAATAAGCTTTTTAAATACTTCTTTATTTTTTTGCGGTCTGTTGACCATATGCTGTTTAATGTCATTGGATGATTATAATCCGATGGTCATTACATAGGGTTTATAACTGAGCTGACCCATATACAAAGAAGAAACTTAATTGACCCCAAGACAAGCTTTTTATTAAAAACAATGTGAACTTCAATGTAGAATGCTGGTCCATTATGAAGAGCTTGATGAAGAGAGTAAAAATGACCAAATAAAATAGTTACTTTTGTTGTCGGACTTTAACAAGTTTAACATGAATCTAAATATAAGGACACCTTTTATATATCCTTAGGTATGCCGAAAAATATAAAAGTATAAATAAGATAGATAATAAACATAGTTAGTTTCATCAGAGATTAATTAATTTTAAACCATTTGAACAAAAGATGATTGCTCTTGGATCTCAACAGAATCTTGTGAGATTTCAACATTTATATCTTTTTATTCATTCAGCTCTTTTTTAGTTCTTAGCAACATTTCTGTTAGCTTTTAATTTTGTTCCATCTTTTTGCTCTTATTTTTGCTTTTTTTGGTCTCTTAATCAGCATCAGTATTTTTTCTTCTTCTTTTTCTGATTTTAGATTTTATTTCCATGGTTTGAATTCCTTTATTTTTTCATTTAAATATTTTCTATTTATTTTTTTTTATTTTTGGAGGTTTTTCCACTCTTAATTTTTTTTATTCCTCTTTTTGATGTTTAAACAAATGATAAAAAAAAGGATTTGAATTTATTACACATAAATACTCATTTAATTTAAGCTTATTAAGTTGCATTAAATTTTACTTTATTTACTTTTCCTCTTGTTATTATTCATAAGAGTCTTTTTCAGTGCTCTCTTATTTACTATTATCATTATTCTCTGTGTTAATATTAAATAACTATTTTTATTTGTGAAGCAGATTCTTCATGCCACCATTATGCTTGTTGATAAAATTTCTAGATTTTGGCTCATTCTTCTTATCTTTTTAAGCATTGAACATCTCTTAATATTAATTAAAAGTATAGTCAAATGGAAAAGTTTTTTCTATTACATTCTCTTTAATTTTTTACAAATGATTATTTTCAGAGTGGTTTATAAGTATCTGTTTTTGATTCTTACTAATATAGTCTTAAATTTATTTGTATTTATTTTACAATTATTCTTATGTTTAGTATTAATAAATGTTTAAAATATTTGCTGAGTCAAAAATAAATTCTGAATATTTTTCAATCTTTTCTAAAGAATTTGTCTATAAAAATCTCAGTGTCTTTTTTGGATAAATTTTTGTGATTTGCTAAAACCATATAAGAATTTAGGTTTTAAACAGGTTTAAATTATTGCATGAATTTAAATTGATTTTTAAATAGAAGTTTAATAGTTTCATTAAGGCGTTTTTTTATCCAACTAATTTTGCTACATATAAAGGACTTTCCAGGTTGTTGATTTCTACAGCAAAATATTAATGATTTTGATTATGAATAAGATCTTGTCTTTGCTAATAATTATTAATAACAATATATAGATTTTTATTGAGCTCTTAAAGGCTTTCAATTTCCTCCTAATAAATTCCATATTCTTACAATGAAAGATTGATCAAAAAACATCCAATTTAATAGTGTGGAATCTCGCTAAATTTGCTCTATGATAAGCTTATTAATTATTGGGTGTTTATTTGTAGAGCAAATTGTTGAAAAGAGTTCTTAGTTTAAAACAAATCATCATAGGCAATAAGTGATAACAAATTGTTATTCTCAGTATGAATACTTGTATTATTCTCCTGCAATTTTTTTTGCTTATTCTACAAAAAAATATTAATTGTCTGATAATGATTTTCAGTACATATTATATGATTATACTCGAGGGTTAAGTAGGCTTATATTATTTCAGTAGTTAGATCATCTTTAGAAAATATAAATGAGAACTTTGTGTTTTCGCTTTTAAGTTTTTTGGTTGTATTCTCCATGGCTATTATAAAATATTAAATAATAAAATTTAAATAATTATTTAATAATATTTTTGTTTCAACACTGTTGGCAAATAAGTACTTATTTTCTATGGCCTTAATAAAATTAGAGCCATCTTTATGATGTATGTGGCTCTAATAAAGATTATTATTTAAATTATGTTATTAGGCTATATATGGAGATTGTGTCTTATTTGTTCACAGGTTTGAACTTATTACATAATGAACATATTTGTTAACTTTGCTAATTTTCTTAGGGAATAACAGCTTTAAATTATAAAGTATCTCTCCCCATGTTAAGCCAATATTAAACTATATTATAAATAAATGCTATGTTTTAGGAATTTATTGTTATTAATATTTTTTATATATTTTATTTATTATACTTTCTTATGATGTCAAATTGGTCTAATTTTTTTTATTAATTTAAATCATTTTATTCATCATTCTATTAAGACTTTTATCAACTTAAATAAACTTATTTTTCAATTAGCTATTATAATTAAAGATTGTTATTAAACTCCTAGGGTGTAAAAAATTTGTATAAATTATTTAAAAAATACTCTTGATTATTTCTAACCAAATTCTGTATGTGATTTTCATTTGAGTATTTAAAGTGAGTAATTAATTAGTAATTTTTAACTTAAATAGTATTCTTGAAGCTTTTATAATTTATTAAGGTTTATTTTTGCCAAATTTTTAATATTGAGAAAAACTAACTAATGATAATACTTATAATAAATAGTATTGTTAGATAAAAAAGAATATATATTACAAGATATTTATCATTACAAATATTATACATTTAATAGATAATAGAATGCAATCCGTAGATAAAAATAAAAAAAGAAATGCCGAATAAAAACACAGTATAATAATATTGTGTATTCCAACCAAAAAAATCTAGAAGTCGATATTTGGGTTCAATTGTTAAATTTAATTAGATTCTATTTAACAGCCAGTCTTATTTTCATAATTTATATTTAATATGCTTGATTACTAGATATTCCATTATTCAATAGCCATAACATATCTCTAATATTAGTATAGTAAAATAGTCACAAATAATATACTCTAATAAAATAAGAAGATAAATAACTAGGCTAATCAAACTATATTAATTGTTTAGTAAGTTAATATTTGTTTGCCCCATAAAAACATAATCAAATAATCAAATAAAAATTAAACTAAAAAACGTCATTGATTTAGTTGTTATAAGTATCAAGAAGATTTAAAGATTTTCTATTGAAAGATTATTATATTTAATTTTATCATTTAAATAATAATCAGAAATTTATTTTGATTTCTTTTAATTATCTTTTATTTTATTAAAACTAAGGTTAAGTGTTTCCAACTTCGGC
>ERZ724506.533-NODE-533-length-13228-cov-4.378805_pt1 | contig 13228 bp, 10 predicted proteins | sample MGYA00376039_ERZ724506 | MGnify/ENA primary metagenome ERZ724506 (study PRJEB28724, sample SAMN07190887) | wastewater metagenome | isolation source: effluent of sewage treatment plant in Hong Hong | place: USA: Christiansburg, Virginia | collected 2016-03-01 ... | reverse complement strand
GTTATTTATATCTGTTTAATTTAAAAAATAACTATAAGATCATCGAGCGAGAGGTAAAACTGCTTTTTTAACATCAAATTTATTAACATCGCCAACTTAATCAAGGTATATGTCAAAACCGTCTACTCTAACGATATTATTTCCTTTGACAACTTTATTACTAAACTTAGGGCTAAATACAAAATCTGAGCTTCCTTCTATTTTATGTTGTCCTGCTGCTACATAAACGTTATGGCCAGTAATTTATGTATTATCGCCCAACACAACATTATTTATATCCTTCAGATATGTTTTTTAAACCCATAATATCATTTCCTTGAGTTCTTTTAAAACTTTGTATAATTACCATTTGGTAGTACACGATTTGAAGAAGTAACAGGTCAGAATCCTCTTCACTTTCATATGTATAGGTAATATACGATTATATATGATGTCTTAGGATATTCCAATTGCTTTGTAAAGATCTTAGGCAGGTTTGAGATCTTCAGTTCTTAAATTTTTATTTCTTCGGGATTTTTGAGTGTCCATTAATTAAAATTAGCCATTGTTTAACAGATTTTTAGATTTCTGTCTCTCATCGAATGGCTTCAAATAATCAGAGTTAAGATCATTATCATGATAGATGGTTGACCCGAAGGTGTCGACTTAGGGACGGAGGATTGGTTCTAGGAGATATCCGAGATTTAAAAAGGATGTATTAATAGGGTAAGCTGAAAGAAAGAGGATGATTAGGAAGGAGCAAAGTGGTATCATATCTATTTCGAAAACTTTAGAAATATAATTCACATCGAATATTTAAATTTAAAAAAGAAAAAAAGTTAATTATGCTATTTGCGCATTATATAATAAAAAAAATAAATAAACAATTAAAATATATGTTATTCTGTTAAAATAATAACATCAAAGTAAATTAAATGCTCGACTTGTTAAATAAAAATAATTGAATTTCAAATAATTTTTTTTGCAGTGTTTGATATTGGTTCTTTTTTGCTTATGTTATTTTTAAAATATTATTTTTTCTATTTACAATTACACTTTAATTATTTCTATTATATTATAGATATGCTTTTTTATTGTCATCTTTATTATTCATTGTTTCTAATTCCTGTGAAATCATGCCAGTGGAGAGTAGTTATTCCATCTTAAATAACTAAGGTGCGTTTTTTATCTTATTTCCACATTTTTTCAAGAATTTCGAAAAAATTATGAAGCCCCTCCATTCAACGCATTTCAGAAGTAGGATTGTTTTGTTGAATGGACATAAAAACTGATTATAGTCTGAGATTCCAAATTAAAAAAATAGAAAAATTTGGCATGACAAATTGATTGGGGCTAATATTTAATAAATAAAAAAAATAAAAAAGTTTCTCATGCAAAATTATCTGATCTTTCAGCATCCTTATCCAATATTAGATCACCTTACTTCAGTCTAATCGATGTGTTGCCCTGCTGTTAAGCTTCTCCAAGTTGTAGAAAATCAGTCAAACACTATAAAACATCTTTAGGAATAAATTTGCAAACTCAAGAATTATCTGTAAAAACTTGAGGATAAAATATAGTATTTTTGAATTCTAAGCAGATCTCTCCCATTAATCCATAGCAATGACTCAGAAAATAGGAACTAAAATGCCAAAGTAAGAAGAAAATATTTTGATAATAAATATTAGTGCCCTTATTAACAATGTGAAAAAAATTACGGATCTACTCTAGCCTTAAATTTGCACATCAAACAGAAGCACAATGGGGGTACTAAAAAATAAAGAGAAGCTTACGCAGTAAATTTGAAATTATTTAGAAAATTATTTTTTCTTGTGAAGAGAAAGGAATTTAAGCTCCATTAATTGAATGCGATTTTCCTCCAGGCTTTCTTTAAGTAACAAGATGATAATATGCTTAGACTTAGCGCAAAAAATATTTTAAGCACTCCTGATGACGCATTTCCTATGTGTTTTATCTTCATTATCATATTTATTATTTTAGATAAAAGTTATAAATATCATTGACTATTGTTCAATTAAATTTAACGAAAATATTTTAATTTTCATCTGTTGTGTCCTGGAGCCATAAATTTGGTCTCTGATGTGATCAAATTAATATTAAATTATTTAAAAGGTTAAATAACTTGGCCTGATCTTCCGACATAAAAGGTGTCCCTGAAATTAAATCAAATACACATATTGACATCATGTACAACTCACTTTTGCTCGATGCGGAGTTGGTGAACTTCATTATGATTTGGTATTTGATATTTCTTCTCAAACAGCATCACCCAATGGTCTTTTGGATCATAAGGGTCTTTGTTTATGACATGATCGTATTCCAGTCTGTTTTCTCTCAATGTCATTATCCCAAATCCTGTGTTATTAATTACATATGCGGCAGTGAATTCTTCATCTGGCGGGTAAGTTTAGATGATCTACCTATCATTTCCTGCAATACCCTCCACAATCGACAGCAAAGTGTTGTCCAAGTAGTTTTTGTTACCTCCTTCAACCCAGTGATAAGGAGACTCAATCTTAACAAAAGTCTAGTTGTAGTAGTAAGGATATATCCTCTAATATGTATGATAATGACCTCCTATGTACAGGGCCACATTGTATTCCATCATTTTTAAAAAGAAAGGATTTAGTTTTTGTCGAACATCAAAGCAGTCGGGAATGTTTCCATTACAGCGGTAAGGATAATGAGAGCTTGTTATGATAGGTTTCGAGTGCTTGGTTTAATTTAAATTTTTGAGCTTCATCTCAAACTTTTGGAGCAATTCTGATGGATCTTAACCTTTGAATACAATTCGATATGGATCTACCATAAACCAACTAACAAAAGGGAGATGCAGGACAGTCAGTCGATTGAATCCATTTCCATAGACTTAAAAAGATTTTTCTTGGATCATTTCTGCATCAGTTGTTAAATGCTAATGATTTCCTGTATTGAGTATAAGCGGCCAGCGTGATGCAACTTGGCTGAGCATTTTAATGAAATCTTAGTAATAGAGCCCCTCATATGAGTCTAAATCGTAGGCGATATCTCCACCGATATAAATTCCATCAATTTTCTCATTCCTTTCCAGCATTAACTTGAAGGCAGAATCTAATGGGTCATAAATGCCGGCTTTGACCCTCAAGAATCCCCAATCCGCAAGGATTACAAGCTTGACTTCCGTGTTATTACTTAACAGATGAGTTTTGATAAAATTTGCTTCGAATGGTATCGGCTTATCTTCGCTTTTGCCTGACCATCCATAACTCATATAAGAGAAGCTGTCTCCATAACTGATGTTAAAGATAGAACATTTATGGACATATGAAATGTAAGATCCAAATTAAACGGGGATATTCTAGCAAGGAATTTTAGTAATGTATGAATAAGGCTTCTGGATAACAACATATGACTTTGCACACTATGATTTTGTATTGAATCTGATCCCCAACATTTCTGATTCATCCTAATCAAAAAACTTAAGTCCGAAGTTGAGTCTCAATCCAAACGGCTAACATTATCGGTCCTAATTTAGTTGACACTGAGTGCAGAAGATTGTGACTACCATCAAAATAATGAAACGAAGTTTGGATGTTTGCGTCATCAAATCTAATAAAATATAAAGAAGTATGTTGGAATTAGTATTTGAAAAAAAAATAATATAAAATAAAAAAAAATGATGGGTTAACTTGATATGAAATTGCGATTTGACTTCAGGCTATAAAAATAAAGAGATAATATGAAATAGAAAGTAAATAATCAGAGTTGTATCAAAAATTACCGATCGTAATTATAAGAAAATAATTGAGTGGGTGGTAAGGAAAAAATGATTAAAAAAAAAGAAGGGAATTTTAAGGAAGGATTGTATGCATTGAGTTATTAATTGTTGAAGATTTAATCTAATATAATGATAAAGGATATAATAAAATGATAGAAATTATCAAGAAGATGATCAAGATCAGTCACCTGTTATAAACTATTTTCTTTATATTGTTCTCACTCTAATTCAAGTTTTAAAACTTCTTTCTATTCTTTATTGATATCAACTCTAAACTTCCATATTTTTCCTCGATTTTCTTCAGCTCGATGAAGAAGTTGCCCAGTTCCACACCGTTATTTGAATTTTGATATAGTTATTTTGCAAACTCTTTTAAATGAGGTTGCTCCACATTGTTCTTTACTTTATCCTATATTTGGTTCAACTCCAACTTCTGTTTATGTGATATTTTTTCCTCCAGAAACCCTCTGTATAAGCTAATTTATATCCCCAGAAAATATTGTTATTTCTCAGGCATTTGGACAGCTGCGTTTACAATATTTTTCCATAGAATTTATTCTTGGCATATCGCATGATACACAATTAAATTATTTAGAGATCGAGTCACTATCATCTTCTTCATAAAAATATCTATCAAATTTCTCTTCTTCGTATCAAAATAACTAATGCACCACTTATTGATTTTTTTATCGACTTGCCCATAATTTTTTAGCTCTTCAATACACTTACAAATCTTAATCACCTATATTTTCCATAATTAAAAATCGATTGTCTTATTTTTACCTTTGACTAGCTCATCTTTTTTTTATATCAAATTTTCAATTTAGAAGCCTTCTAATCGTGATGATTTGCTCTTTTTTAAAAAGGAAACCTTTTTTGCATGAGATATCGACAATCTTCTTGACATAGTACTTTTTTCTTTTTTTTCTTCCTTATTTTCTTTGTTTTTTTCAATACTCTCTTTACATAAAATTAATTTCATTTTCCGAATATTACTTTTTGATTTTCTGCTCTAATCTCTGGAGATGTATTAAAGAAAAAAATTGCCTAACTTACGATTTGATTCTAATGCAATACCATCACTGAGAGTTGAAGTTTTTAATTATTTTTTAACTTTATTCATTTTATTTGGACAGTCTGAATTGACATGATCAAAACTAGATACTTTTTCTAAGCCTGATGTTTAAGTTTTGCTTCTACGATGATTAAAATTGATTCTTTTAGCTAATTTAACTCTATTATTTTAGTGTGCAGGTGCAATAAAAGAGATAGCTTCCATATTTGAGTAATAGAAAAAAGAATTATTTGATAAATTAATTAAATAAGCTAGATTAACCTTTTAGTATGATGTTTATTTGAACAATCAGTAATTAAGAAAAACTCATATGAAATTATCATTCTTGAAGTGTTATATAAAACATTTTCTTTATTTTGTTATCTTCTTCCTCTTTTTCCTTCATGCAAACCTTTTCATAATTCCTTTTTGGAGCTATTTGTTTATTATTTACTTTGGGTAAAATGATCAGAATGTGTTCAGGGTAAGTTAATGTTAAAGCATATCCCTCATACTTCTTCTTTTCGGCTTTTCTCTTGACAGATTGCAAGGCTGCGTCCACTTTGTCCTTTCCGATTATTATTTTTTACCAGAGGATATTTTATATTTTCTCGACTTTAGTGTATTCCTGATTCTCATAACCTTTCGACAGGCTGGTTTCAAGGGCGAGCTTCAAAAATAAGATGGATGACGATGGTTTTTAGCGATTGATATCTGCGACTTAAATTGTCTACTAAAATACTTAATGATTAGCCTCACCAACTGTATGGGTAAGTTGGATATGGAGTTTGGAGCATTTTTTATCCAGCGCGTAAAATTTGATGATGATGTTTTCAGAGATTTTGAAATGGGAGTCAGAGAGCAAATTATTCATCTGATATTAATTATGAGGTGTAATAATTTATAGGGTGCTTGGAACGATAGCTCGTGATTTAAGTTTATAATAATTAAAATTAAATTCAAAATGAAGATAATTATCTATATCAGTTGCTTACTGTTATTGCTTCAGACTTGCAAAAGCTACTTAGATATCCTTCTCAATATTCACAGGGATAATAATTATATTTCTTACTCAATTCCAATTAAGATAAATTCTGTTGATTACTAATTCTCTGTTTCCATTTAAGATAACCAATAATTCATTGTTCCTCTCTCTGAAAAGGCGACGAGTACCAAACATAAAAAGCATAAACAAGAAAAATAGTCCTAAAATTAGGAGGGATTGGTCCTGGCCACAAGTTTGGAAGGATACTCTTTTGAGGGCTGGAGAAGATTTTTTATGGAAGCACTTCTCTATATCGAAAGTCGATACTACCATGATATTAAAATAAACTTAGGCAATATTTAAAAGAAAATTGTTAGTAAAGGAAACAGAACATTAGATGGTCTGATAACTTTCGGTCCCAACCTTGCTGAAAATAAAATATATTCACTGATAAAAAATCAATCTGATTTCATCAAAGAAGATGTAGTTTCCATTTATAGAGGTATTAATGATAAAAATGCTCGCATGCAACTAGGCGGATTTGAATAAAGTTTTGCGAGAGGCTATCGAAACGGCATATTATTCTTTTAACTTGATATTACCTCTCAGAATGGCAGATGGAGGATCCCAATTAAGTCTATTTCTTGTTTTCGAGAGAAAAATGGAAGGGACGATGTATTTTTACTCACTAACTCTTAGCTAGAATTAAGTATGACTCTTTAATCTCCCCTTATGATATTGCCAGAAAGATTTGCATCGGATTTAGAAAGAAATTTTTAGTCAGTTCATAGTTCATGTAAAATAACAGAGAGCAAACGATTAATGTGTACAAATATGACCACAATTGATTTATCCCTGAACTTTATCCAATTCAAAATTGACAGTGGAGCCTATATAAACATAAGTCTCTACGATCTCCGATAATCTTATGACTAAAAAACACTCGACACAGTCTTTTATATTTAGTTCACAGATGATGCAAGTAAAGTGCAAATTGGATAGTGTCTATTTAAATCTTATTATGTTTCAATCGATATGAAGAATAAAAAGATGTTATTCTCACCTATTAACAGATTCCCACCTGAGAACTATGGAGTTTACATTATTCGATTTTTACTAGGGTTTGGTTTATTTATGTTCTTGTCGGCAATCATCGCCCTAATTTGGCAAACATTCAATGATCCTTTCAGAAAGAATAAGCTGATGTATGGACAAGAAGGAGTAAGACTGGTTTCTTATCAGAGGCCCAATGAAATCGAGGAGTGATGTTTGATATAAGCTATTATTTATTTAATTTGATAATATTATATCTGCATTTTTAATAATAGATCAGTTTATGGAGTTCTCTTCTCAATAGATTGTATATCAGTATTTGAGAGACAAACATTTGAAGGCAAATCTCACAATGAAGAACAAATAGAACTTTAACCAGCTCTTCAAAGTAAGAATAATCCAAGAATTAGTTCAAAACATCGACTCCCAACAGATTTATCATCAGGCCGAGCGTGGGCTCAGTCGAGCCAGGCCAGTAATGCTAAATATAGATATCCATTCACAAATAAGTACCAATGATATAATTAATATTGTGCAAAACTACTAAAACGAGAAAATCCAACTGATATATGGAAAGAATTTATAAGACTCAAAGCAAGTGAAGAGCATTATTTTCAAAATCAAAGTATAGGGAATGTCTTCCAATCTAGATCTCACGACTATGGTCTAGAGTAAACAAACCAGAGTGGTCATTATTTTATAACACAGAAATAATTAGAAAGTCAAGTTCGCGATTTAAAAATGATGCCAAGCTCGATGAATAAAAAAAGCAAAAAGAAGTCTGGTTTTTTAATTAAATTAATTTTAGCCATCATTATTGGCTTGCTAGTCGGCTTTTATGGACCTCTGAAAATATTTAAAAAAAAAATAGTTCATAAAAATACCCAATGAAACTTTTTGATATTAATATATTCTTGATAAACTGACTAACTGAAGATCAATCATTTTGCATTTACTATCTAGATTACTTTACCAAGTTCCTCTTTTTTGGATTCAGGGCAATACTCTCCAACTTTCTTAAGATTTTCAACATATTGACTTTTGTGCTCGGCGTTAAAGTTATCTTGCATAATTTTTAACAGATTACGCATACTTTCCGCATAGTAGAAAAGTTATACCCCTTTTTTCACTGATGAATCTGAATAATATTCTTCAGCTTATACCTTCTATTTAATTACATATTATTTGTTATACTTTTTTCCTTCTAAGTCACTGTAAGTCAATTCAAGCTTTAGGTCAATTTAAGGAAGCAAATTGATATCTTTTGGCTAAAATTTTACTAAAATAAGGCCGCCTGAACTTTATATTTCGTCTTTTTTCACTTTATTTTCTATTAGTTCCGAAGGGAATACAGAAGCCATCTTGGTTATTGTGAAAGTCGAATCTTCTACTTTGTAAGTCTTCTACTCGTCAGGAGTGCCATACACTCGAAGATTACTAATACTTTAAGATGTGATCTTAATCTCAACATTCTAAACACAGGGGAAAAAAGTATAATCAAACCTGTCTGCTAAATAAATTTTTAAATCATCGTTCTCTACAGCACACAAATAGTTAAATCCCTTGACCTACTTGAGTTTCTAACAAGTTTATGATTTGAAGTCACTGGAAACTCCAATGATCGTTGTATTTACTAGATGATTTTTTGAAATATCCTCGATCAGCAGGTGCTCATTGGCAACTGAGTTATCACAAACATCTGTGAGCATGACAATTCTATTTTAATAATTGGTGATATCCGCCCTGAATCTGTTTATTTCTTTAATGGCTTGATTAAATCCATGACGGATGGTTGTTCCTCCTGACTAAAAATTCTGATAGATCAACTGTCTGACTTCTTCTTTATTCATTTTTGACACATAATTGCTTTAGATGACTGTCCTGGCCTGATTATGGAAGACAACTAATGAAAAAATGTCATTTTATTTCAATTTTTAGAAAAACATAAATATCGCATCTCTCGCCAGCATTAACCTAGTTTTTTAGCTTGGTTTATTATAATTTATCGGTGAATTCATAGATCCCGAGATATCTAGGCAAATGCAAGCATTAATATTCTTGGTTCGTGGCAATCCATCCTTCAAACTCTTTAGAAATAGACTGATGAAGAAGTTTCTTTTTGGAAGTCCATAAAGATCACAGTTGCTGACTCCAGCCCCATAGTGCAATTATAGTAGATCTTTGGCTTTGTGACCGACTTAAAAAAATTGTTCGTTATATGTGCCAGCATGAGTAATATGTGTGTAGACTGGCAACTGATTATTTTTGACTGCATAGGTGAATCCACTCGTGTTGAGTGCTCCAGCTTGTGATGCTCCCATGATGACTTATATGTTTTTTAATATAACATGAATCTTTCTGACTCAGAATTAATAGATTATCCTGATTAATTCTAATGGGTGCGAAGATTGAATTGTTTGGGTGGGAAAAAAAATAAAATAATTTTTGGTTTTGGGCGTAAATTTTAATGGAAAATGAAAATGAAGTTGGAATTATTCTTTTATAATGAATAAGAACATATAATACAAATTAATTAATTTAAAGGAAGATACAAAGTTAAAGTAGCAATATATTTAAAATAAGCATATACTGTAATCATGTACGGTATAATGTATTATGTATTGTAATTCACATCCTGGGAAGGCTCACTCTGAGAACATCTCTTTCAAATGTGCGAGAATTCTTCGTTTTGTTTTGAGATGATCTAATTTTTTGTCGGAGCTCATTCTTTTCGATGTGAGGATTATTGTATCGAATTCTCTTGATAGGAAATATTGAACTAGCAAACGACTAATTTTATTGTAGTGTCTTTGCTCAAGCTCGCTATAAACCTAGCAAGATGGTTACTGTAAGTCTTTTAAGACAGTTAAAGACGAGGAGTTAACATAATGATTTAGTTTTTCTTTAACAAGCAGTTGGTAGTAATAAAATCTTTTCACTGAACAGATATCCTCGAGGCCTTCATCTTTGATCAGTTTTTCCACCAACTTTTAGGATTTGTTTTTTTTATGCAAAAATGAAATTACCTGATGCATAATATTTGGAACCACATTTCTGTTGGCATTCTGAGGGGTTTTCCTGCATTTTTTTACTTAGGGAACATTAGGTTTGAACTCTTCTTCTTAAATGTTTTATTTAATTTTTTTATTCTTATCTAATTTCATTTTTAAACTGCAGGAGTTTTCTAAGTTGGTCATAGATTCTGAGCTTCTAGCACTGCATTAAAATTTTTTTACTTTGGAGAAAGAGTATCTCTCAAACTTGGAGTGGGGGACCCAGATGCCTAATTATTCATAAGGCATGCATTATTGAAGAATTCGACATGAATTGGGGGTTGCTGAATTGGGGGGAGGAAAGCCCATGTAATTCCTTGGATTTAGGAAGGGTTAAAAAAGGAAATGCAAAACTAAGATAAGGATTTTTTTACCATGATTTAATGGGTCCGATTTAATTATTATAGTTGTCAACATGAAATAAATAAAAATAGGAAAGAAGGGCGTAATATATTCTAGATTTTGATGTGTGCTTTCAGTTTTCAGGATTAAAATAGTTAATTTAATTCGTAGTTGATATGATAAAATAAACATACTAGAAAATATTATTAGTAAAAAAATTGGAAATAATTATTTTTATGTGCAGATCTTCTAAGAAAAACAACAAATATTTCATGCAATCCTGAAAGATTAAATTTAGCAAAACGATATTTTTCATATGATTACGGATATTTTTAGAATATTTTTAATTCCCGAAAAGAGAAGAGGAAATAAAAGAAAAAGACTTAATACAAGAGTTCTCTGCTCGAATTCAAATCTTTTATTAATTATGTAGGTAAAATTAATGAAAATAAGGAAATTATTCCAATTGTTCCTGTCAATTGAGCTGCTCTCGCGGTCATAGCCTTCGAAACGATATTTTTGTTCACTTTTCGCTGTTGGATTATGATTTTATTTTGATACTAGTAGCTTGATTAAAAAAAAAACGAAAACAGAAGGTCTTTTGTTTATTCTATATTAAAAATTAATAAAAAATCGCGGCTTTAAAAATCGAGCTATAGGTTAGAACTCGGCAGATATCTCAGACTATAGCCTAGTCTGCTTTTAATTAACTCAATTTATCCTTTTTAATTTTCTTATTCCCCTAATATATATTTATTTGCAAGTGAGTCTATATTGAAATAGATTTATATATAGAGCAATTATAAATATTGGGGATCAGCAGGAAAATGACTATAGTTTGATGAGTTATAGGCACATACATAATATAATTAATTGAATCAAAACATTTGTATATAAAGCTAATGCAAGCTTTATAATGGAGTATTGCTATTTTATTATTAGTTCAATTTTATTGCACTGATACCCAGCTCAAAAACTACTTTTTTACTGCCCCAGTTAATTTTTCGAATTTTGCACTCCTAAATTTTTCGTTTCTTTCCTATTTTCTTCATCCCATTCTTTTGGAGGCTCGTGCTAGTTGTCTCTACAATCAATCGCTCAATATTCCTACTCTTTTAATGGTCTTCATCATCCCTCTTTTCATCCTTAATTTTTTGCCCTGTTTTTGTAAATTATTAGAGTTGAATACTGCAAACGGATACCATATCTTGATTAATCTATTTCTGCTTGAGCACCTATCTCTTTTAGTGCAATTGTTTTTTTTCATTATCTCTGAGATTTATTTTGAGGTGAGGCTACTTGTGGTTTTCCTTTCCTTTTGCTGACGATGAATCTGGTTTACGATTTGTTAATGATTACATAAATGAACAGTTTCTTTCTGAGTTATCAGTAACAAATACTTCTAATTACAAAAATAGGAGGTCTAGTTGTAGGGCACTCATTCCTATTCAAAGATTCATCCATATTCTTGTGCGTTTTTTTTAATGGAGGGAGTGAACCAATAATATTGGGTCTCTACGCGAATGATCTCGAATTTGTTTTCCTGCTCATTATTCACCAAAGAAGAAATCGAAGTATTTAATAATATATAATTATTCTATATGAAAAAAGTGAAAAAAATTATCTCAAACTTGGAAAGCTGGGCGTCTAATAATTTAATGCTATTATATTTGGATATTTATCAAGTCAAAGCAATGCTTGCAATTCCGTAAGTTACATCTACAATACGCTCATCATAGCTAGCTGATGTGCATGAAACGAAATCGTACTCTTTGATTTATTTGTCGTCATATATCCCACTACCAAATAAACATATCTATGTAACACCATTGACATGGATAAAATTTTTACCCTTCACTAATATAGTCACAGGTCGGCTCTTTTGCTTTATTAATTCCATCACGCAGTATTTCGCTGGGTCATTTTATCTCAGAGCTTTATGCGCCTCTTTGTAAAAGTAGTGCTCTTCAGTCCCCTCGTGGATTGACTTGACCACCAAATTCTATCCATTTTTCTTTATTATTTATTCTAAGTTATCTCGAATGTCTTCGGGAGTCCAAAAGTCAGTTTGAAGCCTTTTTATTTTCACGATCTACTCCTCAGTGAGATATCTTTTTAATATGTCAGTCTTATGAATAAATGTTTGAGCATTCTTAAAATTAACTAATTGAATTTGAACATTTGAAACTTTAACAGCTCGGCTGCATTACAAAATTTATCTGACTTTCCAGCATTCCTCTGTGGGGTAGTGTCTCTAGTTAAAGCTATTTCTATAATATACAACTCCCACTTCATATCCATCAACTGAAATTTTTCCTGATTCTTCATCATAGACTAATCTCTTCATCAGGGTGTTAAAACTTCCATTTATTATTCGCTATCCTCGAAGCCAAATTTCTATGTAATTAAATTTTTACGTTTTTAAATCTAACTTTGTTAAATTTGACACTCTCCATTTCCTTATGATACTTTTAAAACACATCCTTTAGATTAGGGAAATCCTTCCTGATAAATTCTCAAAAGTTTTAGAATAAAATCAACAAATTTTTTAATTCCAGGCTGCTTATAAAGTTTCCAATTTTTTCCAGTCATTTTATTAATCATTTCATGAAATTCTTGTGTTTTCTCTGATATTGTTATCATGCCAGCAGCTATTAGATTTATTTATGTTTGATTAAAGGACTTTTTTTAATCATTATAAATAAAATCATTTCTAAAAAACACTCCTTTAGTTTTCTAAATAATCAGATGATTACCTGAAGATTCTTTGATGAAGCCTTCTTAGCAATGGCGAGTAATTTTTGAATCATTGGGTCTTTGGTATCTTTGTGAAGCATCTCCAAAGCTTAAAAATCTTCAGACATTTTAATGAAGAGTTTAGCCCACACTGAGTTCATTTCCTTCACTTCTTCAAACTAAGATTCAGGAATTTAGAAGGGAGACATTGTAACATTAGTTGGACTCAACTATCCTGCTTCATGCTC
>ERZ724506.531-NODE-531-length-13247-cov-4.775394_pt1 | contig 13247 bp, 15 predicted proteins | sample MGYA00376039_ERZ724506 | MGnify/ENA primary metagenome ERZ724506 (study PRJEB28724, sample SAMN07190887) | wastewater metagenome | isolation source: effluent of sewage treatment plant in Hong Hong | place: USA: Christiansburg, Virginia | collected 2016-03-01 ... | reverse complement strand
AAGTGTAAATTAGCACATTTTTTCTTCTCCAATATCTGAAAAATAATTGAAAGGGATATAATTAAATTAGCCTTCTCCAGATACTATGCGAGGGGAAATGCACGCAGTAGGGAATTGGCTTCTTTCATTTAGAAAAGATTGGAAAACTGTGAATTCAGGAATTAAACAAAGCAATTTATACATTAACTTAAAAAAGAAAGCTGAGCAGGTGCATACCTAATTTTATGAACCCTTAAAAAGATTATATTAATGTTTACCATTAGCCTTGACTGAAACCAAATATGAAATAATTTATGGAATTTCATTTCACAACAGACTTTTATTGCTGTCTTCTTTATCAGTTCTGTGGGGTACAACTAGCATCTATTTAAAGAGTTATCTTGGACCTAAACTCCTTAAAGTAACAACTCGCTCTCTGATGGCCTTTATTATTGGTGGTATTATTCTACTACCTGAAATATATTATCCATTTCTCCAGCTGGAAATTTAAAGCTTGAAAATCAATGAAAAAAAGTCTCGAATATAAAATCTATTATGATAAGCATAGTATTATATCACCATTTTACTTGATAAACTTAATTATTAACGATTTTATATGTTTTTAAATCTATTTGAACCCCTTATCCCATCAGCAGCTCAGCTTGTTTCTCGACTCCACCAAAGGCAAAGTTTTTACTTAATGATCCATCTTTGAAGACGACTCTATGGCATTTTATTGTTTATGGATCTGGATTTTGATGCAATATTTTCCCAACCATTCTCGCTGCTTTCGGGTTGCCAATGTATTCAGCTATTTTTCCATACGTAGATACTTTTCCCTGTGGAATTAGTCGGACTGCATTATAAACTCTCTCAGCTGATGACATTTTAAATTTATAATAATTAAAATAGTTAAACTGATTATATAAAATATTATGTAGCCCAAAAACAACAATAAGACAAAAGTTGTCCACTTGGCTGAATCGGACAAAGTAGACAAAAGAAAAGTTATAGTTGTACTTTAGAAAGCAAATCTGCAGACGGCACTGCTGCGAAGGAAAGATAAACATGTGCTTCTCAGTGGAGATGAGCATGCCTAGTACATAATGAAAAAACTTCACAAAGATCCAGCTGATTTCAGACCTGATATTACCCACCAAAGCTTATTAACGCTGATGGATAGTCCGCTTAACAAAGCAGGAAAGCTTTAAGTTTTTATCACAACTGCATCTAATCAAGTTATACGTATCAATCCAGCTACCAGAATCCCTAGAACTTATAAAAGATTTGCTGCTTTAATTGCCCAACTTCTGACCAAATTGACCATCAGGGCCGAGTAAACAAGCGAAGTTTTGTTCAAAATTATTCAAAGTCCTGTTTCAATCCACCTCCCACCCGAAACCCTGAAAATAGCCTTCTCAACCAAAGGAAAATTGATTGATATCTTTAGCTTCGTGAAATAAATAGACCAGTAAAATCCTATTGTTTTCTTAGTTGGAGCTGTGGCAAAGGGCAACCCAACAATGTAGGTGGACTACTATAGCTAAGCCTATTGCATTTCAAGATATGCATTATCGGCGTCTAATTGTTTGGGAAGATTAATGAGTGCTTTTGAGCAGCATTGGGGAATCCAATGAATCCAATGAAACTGATATTAAATTTAAGATTGATTAAGCAACATAAAATAAATAAAATAAAGTATATATAATTGCTGACTGGCACTGGAGGGAAACTGATCCTTGACTTTTTTACTCACTCGTTCTATTCATTGATAATTTGCATATAGAGACAGATATTTTCTGGTTCTATTTAAATTTAATCATGATTTAATCTATTAAACTTATTTAATTTTTACTCTATTTATTTTTGTTTCTCTTTTTATTCCTGTTTTATTTTTGAGGTATTCCTCTATTAGCTTATTTCTGCTCCCCGACCATACTTCCTGATACTCATAAATGCTTAATCATATTTAAAATGATGTTTTCTTTTGAACTGATCATCAGATTAGATGCATTTCTATTTAATTATCTCCATATCTGAAGCTTCGTCTTCTGTCAAGAATTTTTTTTACCTCCATTGAATTTTCAACAGCTTGCTTAACGTTGCATGATCTACTCTTTCTTTTTTTCTCGCATTTGTGCTCACCTTTTACATTCGAGTCCCCAAATTGCTCTATTCTTATGTTTAAAAGTTTTTATGTGAATGCATTACTCGTATTATATAAAATATCTATAACAGATTAAATAGACCCCAGAGGTCGCAGCGATTAAAGGAGACAATAATACATATATATTTACCAAAAAAAATGATCGTATGAGAAAAAAGTAGCTAAAAAATAAACAAATCTATTATTTTAGAAGTTCAATCCATTTCTAATTCTTATTTATGTTCATCTTCTATTGTTTACCTCGATCCCAATTCTGTGTATGGCATTACAAAGCAAAGCAAAAATGCAACTAAACCAAATGGAGCTAAAAAGCATAAAGAATTTTTTTCGCTGTACCAAATTTTCATGTAATTTATGTAGAATGGCACAATGATTGTTCCTAATCTTCCAAAGGTTAAAGTGAACCCACAACCTATCGAACGAACTGGAGTAGGGAAAACTTCGGAATAGTAACCGATTAGCCCTGAGAAAAATACTGTGTTGAAGAATTTGATAATAATGACAAGAATGATCATTAGTATAAGTTAAGAACAAAGCTCATAATTGTCGTTTGATAAATTTTTGCACTCAATTTTTATCTTTAAGAACCACATTGCTCCACAGCACACAGTTGTCATACATAAACAGATTTTCATGATGTCTAGCTTATATTTATTATAAAGGATCGTTGTCATTAAAGCTGAATAAGAAAAATATACTTATGCCGAAAGAACCGAGGACTTCGACAATGGCTGCGAATGCTATGACCATTGACAAAACCAATCCAGAGTGCAGGATAGATTAAAGGGCCAAGTTAAGGCCAAAGTACATAAAAAATCTAAACATCCACCAGTACATGAGAACAATTGTTATTTTCTTGAGTGAATTATATTTGAATAAGTCCAAAAAACTGTACTATTTTATTTTTCTCTTTTTCAGCATGCCTTCTTGAATTAAGTGCATTGCATCACCATGAGCATCTCTGATATAAGTATTATTCTAAAACTACACTTCCTCTAAAAGCTTGAAAGTGTATGGCGGTCGATTATTCGTCGTTGATATTTTGCAAAATACCTCTCTAGCTTGGCTGTAGCATTTTTTAGAGACTAAGAAAATAGGGCTTTCCAAAAAAAAATTATAAGAAAAAGGCAAAGTGCAAATGATTATACCCGCGAAGAATATGAAAGCAAATTTCCATGAGGGAATCAAATTTAGCACAGGGAGAAATAAAGGTGTTCCTGCCCATACCATCGTCAGCATGTTAATAGAGATAGTTCGAAACCTAATAGCTTTATTAAATAAAGAATATACCTGATATTTCCCCAATATATATATACACATTTGTCTCATACCCGAACAATGTGAACCCGACGAAAAAGTATCCAATGAGGAACATTTTAAAATTCACAGCAAATGCGCAAACTAAGATCGAACAAGCACTCATGATAGATATCAAAAGCAATATAGATCTCCTTCCTATTTTTGACGATATATAACTAAATAGATAGCCACTAATAAATCCTCCCAAAAAGAACATCGACTGGGCGAAAGGCGCCCAGGCCTCATTTTAACAAAATAACCCAAACTGTTCTGTTATTGATATTTGATATAAATTGAACCAGCTCGAGTTTTCAAAATTTACTCTCACAAAATCGGAGTGGATAAACTTACAAGCCTCTCGAGCGTGGCAGGGAATCCATAAATCGGTTAATGGGATCTTGCAGGAATAGTTAGGGCTTCTAAACAAAAATGCCATTGAGTTAACCATATAAGAAAATGCAATCCACTGAACCATCAAGATGGTGGTGATGCGTTTTTGAAATTTGGAGTTATCACCAACGTACTAAAAAGATTTTTTTAAATCAATAAAAGAATTGCTCATTTAATCGACGACAAAGGCGGGCTTTTTATACTTGGATGAGCTTGCTTATTATCTTTATCTTTATTGGTCAAACTACGCTATAGGCTATTTTTTACGATGTAATCTTGCATTTTGGCGGAGAGAGCAGAGAATATTGCTGCTCTTGTTTCTATACTCTATGCTTAATTTAAACGCTGATACTGATCATTCATGTTTATATTCTTATTATTTGAATATTATAAACTTTATTATAAACTATAAAAAAGTTTCAAAGTATAGTAATCAATTAGTTATCATCAATTTTATTTCATTTCACTACGTTGCAATTCTGCTACCCTAGGCAACTGATCTCTTTCGAATAAAATTTTTCTCATTTTTTGTCGCCCTTTGAATAAAAAATGGAACTTTGTGGTTACTGCCATTATTTGTCTCTCCCAAGTTACTTTTATTTGAATAATAATTAAGCTCATCTCCGGCGACTAAAACTTGTTTTACTTCCGCGTACGGTCTTTTGGCTATCTTTTGATTTTTTATTTAATTCAAGTGAATGAACTGACGATTAAAATTTAAAACTTGAATATTTCGAAATTGAACACGATCTTTGTCTCTCTCTTTTTCTCTTGAGTTCTTATTTGTATAATCTGAGTTTAATTGAGTTGTTTGGAGTATTTTTGGCATTTTTGAAGTCTTGTTGAATATGGCACTATTATTTATTTAAGGAATATGTGTTTTGTTTTCCCTGTTTTTGATGGGCGATGATTCGGATACTTTCAATATTTTTTAAGCCATTTTCTTTTCCATTTTCTTCTTCGCCTTTAATTTGTACTCGTTATACTGCTGGATATATTGATCTCTGCATTTAATGGATAAGTTGTTGGCTTCCATTTTCTCTTACTCAAGATCATGAGTGCTATTTCTATATTGGTAAAAAAGCCCTCGAAGATGAGTGACATCAACGTCCATGCCGACGAAAAGAGAAGCATTCGAAAGTATTTATTTTGTGATTCTATATTGGAAACTATGTACCTGTATTTGTATTCGAGTGATTTCGCTGGAGTTTAGACAACACAAAACATTTGCTTTTTTTACTTCTACTTCTCTTTGACTGGAGTGACTTTCATCAATATATTTGAAACGACATTTAAATTTTTATTTATGGAGTTTTAGCTCTGCGTCTGATATCTTTGAAATATTTTTATCGCTTTTTCTCTCAATTATCTGAGGCATTTTTTGAAAACCCAGCATATCCTGTCGAAAAGAATAACTAGCTCAATGCTATGCCCATTGCCATTGCCGTAGTTTGTATTCAAGCAACTAGACCCGACGTAAAGATACACATAGCCATTGCCATTGTTATTTGGCAAATTGGAGTTGAAGTTTCCACTCTGGTATTCCCGAATAAGACCTAAAATAACAGAGAGATGATCTTTAAACTCGATGGTAGTCTCGCTCTGGGCGCATTTATTTCGATACAGGGTGGTAATTTAGAGGAACCTGTTTGCCAATCTATTTGAAAGCCTAAATAAAGGAGAATATACATCTTTTTCTGGTTGATTTATTGGATTTGCGTGGCTGACTTGAGTAAATAAGCCAGCATTTCCTACAGCTTATGATAATTATAATGGTTCATGCAAGGGCTAGAGGTACTAGATTGATTTGCTGTAAAGCGGTTAATAATTATTTAACTGCTTTCCTAGCTTTGAATGTTATTTCCCATACTATTATTAGAGTTGGAAACTTTGAAGTTAGCCTAGCCTCCCAAGGATCTATACTCGGACTCGATTTGAAAAAGTATATTTTTATACAGCTTCATAGCTTGCGTCATTGTCTCCATGACGTTTGCTCCTGAAGTTGTACTATTAAGCGAATTGTTATTCATCATCGTAATTTAAGGGTGAGTCAGAAATGAATAATAGGAGTTAGCTGACTATAAACTTTAAGATTCCATCGCGAAAGCTGAGCACTGACCCAATAGGATGATTCTAATTTATTATATACTCTTTACTTATTTATATTTTTTATTTTTCTACATAAATATATTTATTCAATCAGTTTATACTTTTTATTTCCATCCTAATTAGATATGCACAAGGAAATCACTAAAAAAATTGCCCTCTATGGAGGGGCTTTTGACCCCCCACACAAAGGCCATTTATCTATCATATAAAATCTAGCCAACTTCAATCAAGTCAATGAAGTTTGGCTGCTACCTTGTGGGGATAGAGATGATAAAAAGCTACTCTTTACAAAAGACGAAAGGTTTCAACTTCTTAACTCCTTGATAGATAGAATAAAAATAAAGAACAACTCTAATATTCTAAATAATGTTAAGATTTCGAGTGAAGAAATTTAATTGAGTAAGAAATAAAAGAGAATGATACCCACAATCGAACTCATTGAGAATTTATAAGAAAAATATAAAAATTTTTAGTTCTATTTTGTTATCGGGGGCGACATTTTGGAGACTATACATACATGGCAAAAATATGACAAATTATTAAAATAACACAAGTTTATCATCTACCCAAGAAAAGGGTATGAGCTTGAACTAGAGATAAATCAAGATAGAATCAGTAACTCGAAAAATCAAAAGAATCTGCCTTCGAATTACTTCTTTAATAATTTTATTGTCCCTGAGATATCTTCTTCATTCATTAAAAGCACGCTATTCAACTAGAATTTAGACAGAAAATAAAAGAAATAAAAAATATAATAATTTTTAGATGAAGCAGTTTTACTTGCTTTGCACTAAAAATTGTACATTTGAACTGATATTGAATGATTAATTCCATATTTTCGGATTTTTCATTTATAACATAGTTATCATTTATTTTCATTCATTTTTTCGCTCAGAAACATTATAGATTTGATAAGCTTATTCTGACCTTTAAATAGATTTATTGAACTTTAAATTGAAAATATATTAATTTCAGTTGGTATTGTGGAATTGTAGCAATCTCCCTCCTTTATTTATTTAAATTCTGAATAATTTCTTCATTGATATTCCTGAGAATTATTCCATATATATGAAAATCTAATACACTATCCATCATTCCATTTTCGTTTTTAAGCGCTTTTTCTTCATATCCACTTTTTTTTTAATGTTGAAACGTCTATTCTCTACATGCCTGTGTTAATTAACTCTTTGGCATCTGACTTAGTTTCTTCAATATTATTTATTTATAAAATTTGCCCAGGTCAAAGTCTTGGGCGAAGAGCTGAGTCTATTCGCTTTCCTAACCATGAAGATATCCAAAATCAGTAATTTGGAAAGGAAAAATATAAGGCAGAGAAAAATACCTTTGATCCAAATCAGAAAAAATGAGTTTGTAAGATTTTATATGAAAAGTAAGAGCCCAACACGAAATAAGGTATTAAATTAAGAAGTTTATGTGGAGAAGTTTTGAGTTGGCTTATAATATAAAAAAAGATTGCATGGACAATATGGAGTCTGAAAAATTTATTGAAAATTTATACAAGCTCACCCCATAAGAGCAGGCAAAATAAATTATAAAACTGGAGATTTTGATAGCAATAAAATTAAGTTAATTGCAATTTAGCAGAAAAACTGTCAATAAAAGGATAGGAAAGATCAAAAGAGAAAAAAAAAGAAGCAATCCGCTGGCAAACACTTAGTGATTTCAATCATTTATTCTTTTTTACTTTATGTTTATTTATATCTGTTTTTTGTTATATCCAACTTTAATCAATTGGTCATATTTTTAATAGTTGATTTTCTCCATTATCTTTATTACTGTATCTCATCTTTGAACTCGTGATGTTATAACTCTAAGTCTATTCATTTTTAGAGATGAAATACTTCGATCTAACATTTTAGAGTTTCAAATAGCATTTTCCTTTTATTCTTCTTTCTGTTTTGTTTCTTCAATCATTCAATTTTCATTGCACAAATTTGATATAGATCCTGATTGACATAAGAAAAAAATCAATACCCAACTTTTTTAATCTCATTACTTTCATATATTTATTTAATTAATCTTATAAATGTTTTCATTTCCTAAAATATAACTTATATTTTTAATTCATAATCGATAACTTATTTTTCATTCCCCAAGATAAAAATCTATTTTAATATCCATCATTTATTTTTTCTCCATGCTTTTCGATTTATATGACTAAAAATTTAATTAAAATTTAATAATCTGAAGTTTCATTTTTACTCAAGTTGTTGTGCTCTTCTATTTTCATTATATTCAAATTTAAAAAAAGGTATGAGAGAAATCGTGCACGTTCAGGGTGGTCAATGTGGTAACCAAATTGGTGCTAAGTTCTGGGAGGTCATCTCTGATGAACATGGCATTGATCCAACAGGTTCTTATCATGGAGATTCTGATCTTCAACTCGAAAGAATTAATGTTTATTACAATGAAGCCACAGGTGGAAGATATGTTCCTCGTGCTGTCTTGATGGATTTATAACCAGGAACAATGGACTCTGTAAGAGCTGGTCCCTTCGGTCAACTTTTTAGACCTGATAATTTTGTCTTCGGTCAATCTGGAGCAGGAAACAATTGGGCTAAGGGCCATTACACAGAAGGAGCTTAATTAATCGATTCAGTTCTTGATGTTGCTAGAAAAGAAGCTTAAGGATGCGATTGCTTACAAGGTTTCCAGATTACCCACTCCCTTGGAGGTGGAACAGGATCTGGAATGGGAACCCTTTTGATCTCTAAAGTTCGAGAGTAATATCCTGACAGAATTATGTAAACTTTCTCTGTTGTCCCTTCACCAAAAGTCTCAGATACAGTGGTTGAACCATATAATGCTACCCTTTCAGTCCATCAATTAGTCGAAAACGCAGATTAATGCATGGTCATTGATAATGAAGCTCTTTATGATATCTGCTTTAGAACTCTTAAACTTACTACCCCAACTTATGGTGATCTTAACCACTTAGTATCTGCTGCTATGTCAGGAGTTACTTGCTGTCTTAGATTCCCAGGTCAACTTAACTCAGATCTCAGAAAACTAGCTGTCAACCTCATCCCATTCCCTAGATTACATTTCTTTATGATAGGTTTTGCACCACTGACATCAAGAGGATCTCAACAATATAGAGCTCTCACTGTCCCAGAACTTACTCAACAAATGTTCGATGCCAAGAACATGATGTGCGCTGCTGATCCAAGACATGGCAGATATTTAACTGCCTCAGCCTTATTCAGAGGAAGAATGTCTACTAAAGAAGTTGACTAACAAATGTTGAATGTTCAAAATAAGAACTCTTCTTATTTCGTTGAATGGATTCCAAATAACATAAAATCATCAATCTGTGATATCCCACCAAAAGGTCTAAAAATGGCTGTCACATTCATTGGAAATTCAACTGCAATCCAAGAGATGTTCAAGCGAATTGCTGAACAATTCACAGCTATGTTTAGAAGAAAAGCTTTCTTACATTGGTATACTGGATAAGGTATGGACGAGATGGAATTCACAGAGGCTGAATCCAATATGAATGACTTAGTTTCCTAATATCAACAATATCAAGATGCAACTGCAGAAGAAGAAGGAGAATTTAACTAATAAGAAGCTTGATCTATATAATCCAAAATTATTTTGATTAACTCTTTCAATTAAATATCAATTTCAAATAAATATCATTAGCTCTTTCATAAAATTCATTACTTAGTTAACCTAGTATTTTAACTTTCATGCTTACTCGTAAAATCAATTTAATTAAATTCATCCACTACACCTATTGAACTTCTCTGAGTTTTCTTCTGAAATTGCTGGTTTATTATGGATACTAGAGTAAGTTTAAAACTCGATCTTTTCTTGCTGCCACCATGGATTGATTTCTTATTACCATTTAAAGTTAGCATTTTGAATAAGATCATAGCCTCTATGGAACTTTAAGCTATTTTCAGTCGGATCTGTCGATTGAAATGATTAGAGTTTTCAGGGAGTGACGTCCATAGACTTTAGATTATTAAAATAGAATATAAATAAAATAGGAATTTTAATGGAGAAGTTGGACCACCCAACATTGGATAATTTTGACTCAAATGTCGATAGGCTAGATTATATCAATAAAATGATTTTGGGCTCACAGAGTAAAACTTTTTATTTATTTCAAATCAATTACAACATTTGTAATATATATATAGCAACATGATTGCAAAAACTTTAGCAAAGAGGATTCTTAATCAAAAGAATCTTTTCAATTTCGCAAAAAGTGCATCCACTCAAACTGAAAATGCTACTTCGCTTAAAAGAGGACAAATTTCTCAGGTAAACATAATTTTTACTCAGGTCATTGGTGCAGTTGTTGATGTCCAATTCGAAGGATAGATTCCACCAATCCTTAATGCACTCTAAGTCAGAGGCGTTTAAAATAGACTCGTTCTTGAAGTCGCTCAGCATCTAGGAGACTCGAGAGTCAGAACAATTGCAATGGATTCAACTGATGGTTTAGTTAGAGGACAGTAAGTCGCAGATACTGGTGCACCAATTCGTATTCCAGTTGGACCATAAACATTAGGTAGAATTATGAATGTCATCGGAGATCCAATTGATTAAAGAGGTCCAATTAACACAAAAAAGCAATATCCAATTCACAGAGAAGCTCCATCTTTCGATGAACAAGGATCTGGAGCATAAATTTTGATTACAGGTATTAAAGTCGTCGATATGCTTGCACCCTATGCAAGAGGTGGTAAAATTGGTCTCTTTGGTGGTGCTGGTGTCGGAAAAACTGTCGTCATTCAAGAACTTATTAATAATGTCGCTAAAGCTCACGGTGGTTATTCAGTTTTTGCTGGAGTCGGTGAGAGAACAAGAGAAGGAAACGATCTTTATCACGAAATGATCTAATCAGGTGTTATTAAAATTGATGGCCCTGGTTCAAGATGTGCCTTGATTTATGGTCAAATGAACGAACCTCCAGGAGCCAGAGCTAGAGTTGGATTAACAGGACTTACAGTTGCTGAATATTTCAGAGACGAATAAGGAAAAGATGTGCTACTTTTCATTGACAACATTTTTAGATTTACTCAAGCATGCTCAGAAGTGTCAGCCTTGTTAGGTCGTATCCCATCCGCTGTCGGTTATCAGCCAACATTAGCAACTGATTTAGGTGCTTTACAAGAAAGAATTACAACTACCAAAAAAGGTTCCATTACTTCTGTCCAGGCTATTTATGTACCAGCAGATGATCTTACAGATCCTGCCCCAGCTACAACTTTTGCTTTCTTGGATGCTACAACAGTCTTGTCTCGAGCTTTAACTGAACTTGGTATTTACCCTGCAGTCGATCCTCTAGATTCTACTTCTCGTATCCTTGACCCTACAGTTGTTGGTGAAAAACATTATACAGTTGCAAGAGGTGTACAAAAGCTTCTTCAAGACTATAAATCACTCCAAGATATTATTGCTATTTTGGGTATGGACTAATTATCAGAAGACGATAAGCTTACAGTGGCGAGAGCACGTAAGATTCAAAAATTCTTATCTCAGCCATTCTTCATGAGTGAAATATTCACAGGCAGAAAAGGGAAATTCGTTGAACTTAAAGACACAATTGAAGGATTTTCAGCACTTCTGGAAGGAAAAGGAGATGATTATCCAGAAGCAGCATTTTATATGCAAGGCACCCTTTAAGAAGCTTTCGAAGAAGGTAAAAGATTAGCTGTACAGGCAGCTAAAAAATGATTATATCATAAAATAAAAAAATATTTAAATTGATTGTTATCGACATTCTTTTATATGAAATATTTTTCTATGCTTCTGATTTCATTTATTATTTATAACTTATTCGAATCAAATGCTTTGGGATAACAATCTATCAATGACTGAGAAAATAAAAAGAGAATAGTACCTAAAAACAAAAATAAACTAAGGGTTTTCTCTCTTCTACGATAAAAAGAAGAACTTTATTGAAAAAAAATAAGTCCCCTACGTTATGAGATATCTTGGCCAATTTCCATCAGAGGCCCAAGTTCGAGATGCCATTCTCCCTGAAGTATTTGCAAGAAACTATTTAGATTGAAGAAGATGAGCCTATTGATGCGATTAAGTATTCTAAATTTGAACCTTATATGTTGAGAGGTAATTATTCTATTTGAAAATAGTTTTGAAGTAACAAGAATTTTAGCCTGATGAGCCAGAGACAGTGTTAGCTGCCTTTAGACTTCTTGACCCATAAGGAAAAGGATTTATTGATATCGAATAGATGAAAAGACATCTTGAGACTTCAGGTATCGAATTTAATGAAAAGTAAACAAAAGATTTTATTGACTTCGCAACAAATAAGGATTCAAATCCCGCAGTTATATATTACGAAGATTATTTGTCAAGATTGTACACTTTTGTCGATAAGCATCTTGAAAATGTAATGAAAGGATACTCCACCTTTCAAATGAAGAAATGATCTTCTAAATAAAAATCATTCCCTCAAATTTAGAATACACATTTTTAAAAATATTTTCATATAAGTTAGTTATATTTTTAAATAGTATGAGTGATAAGAAATCAAAGAGCAAATCAAAATAGAAAGCAGGTGATAAACCACCAAAATAAACAAAAACAAAAAAGAGCAAAGATGGTGATGCAAAATCAAAAAAATCTGTATAAAAAGGAGAAAAAGCAGAGAAAGGATCGAAGGCAGCATCAAAAGGAGACAAAAAATCAAAGCAAGAAAATTTATAAAATTCTCGCATATCCAAAGCAGATGACTTGAATTCTCAATCTAATTTTTCAATATTTAAGCCGTACAATTTTAATCCACCTCCTACTAAGATAGATGAGTCGTAAGCTTTTGATTAACTTAGTTTATGTCCATACCATAATGAAGTAAACACAGTTTTTTGCGAAGTTTGCGAGCAAGTGGGCTGTCAAAGTTGTCTTGTTTATGGGCCACACAACAACCAAATGCATCGGATAACCAAATTGGACGAAGCATTCAAGGCTCGATATTTATACTTGAATTAAGTTGTTTGCAATGATCTGCTGGGAAAACGAGAGAAACTGAACAAAAAATTATAAGATATGAATACTTTAAGCGATTAATTGCATTTTGTAAAAGGTACAATTTAAAAATTTACTAGAATTTAATACAATGAAGCTATGGAAAGATTGAATATCAGTGCAGGAAATAAATTCGCAATTTTGAATCATTAAATGGCCTGTCTTCAGCAAGACCTTTAAGCAATAAATATGCTAGGTAAACTTTTTCTGATATAGGAAATTAGTTCTTTGAACTTACCAATGTAAATCCTTAGAGAAATCCAACTCCATAAAC
>ERZ724506.530-NODE-530-length-13258-cov-7.552223_pt1 | contig 13258 bp, 5 predicted proteins | sample MGYA00376039_ERZ724506 | MGnify/ENA primary metagenome ERZ724506 (study PRJEB28724, sample SAMN07190887) | wastewater metagenome | isolation source: effluent of sewage treatment plant in Hong Hong | place: USA: Christiansburg, Virginia | collected 2016-03-01 ... | reverse complement strand
CCCAAACCCCAAACCCCGTTTTTATTTGTTTTTTATTGTTAAGTTTAATTTTTTTTATAACTATAATAATATTTTTATAATGACTGAGGTTGACTATGAATTGTTATTTTCGTTATACTAGTAATTTGCGTCAAATTATTTGAAACAATTGAATAAATCTTTTCTAGTTGAATTTAGAAGAAAAATCCTTTAGAAATTATCTGAAGAAATTATTAATATAGATGAGAATAATTTAAACACAAAGATTGATTGAAATATTGTGGAAGAGAAATTTATAGCTGAAACTATAGAATAAAAGATCTAGGATTCCGATTCTAATATAAGAATATAAGGTTATTAAAAAATGTCATAGTGGGATGATTAAGATTATACAAAATAGAAGTTCCTAAAGTCCTTACATATTTTAGTTAAAGACAAAAATGAACAGGTATTAAATATTTTATTCGTAGTATCAAGTTAGTTGTTCATGAATGTTAAAAACAAAATAGATTAACTGGATGTTTTCACTTTTTTGGACATAAGTAAATTGATGCCTGTACTTTGCGAGCAGACTTTCATAGTTATTAAGTAATCAGAAATAAAAACATAGGCCTATAATTTTATAATTTAACTACTTGATTTATTGGATGATAAATCTTTATTTAAGGAGTAATTAAAAAAACAGTTGACAAATGTGAAACCAAAAGCTAAATTGTCGGCTTTACAAATACTAAAAGAATTGATACTATTGGGCAAGAATAAAGAACTAGATAATTTAAATGGAATTAACGATACTTTAGAGAAACTAATGAATGATAAATAGTTCAAATAAATAATAATAACTATATATAAAGAGCTTTATTTGTGGTTGGGAGACTATACAAAAATTCTTATTAAAAATATTAAAGAAGCGGATTGAAAAGAATTAGAGTCGTTTTTCTAAACAGTCAAACCTTAAGAACTACGCAAAAGAGGGTAGTCTAGTGAATAAGAATAGCAAGTTGATATATTTGATTAGGTCTAGGCAGAAGAGCTTCCAAAAAGATATACTGAAACCATTTATTTCGATTATATTTTTGAAGAAACCAGTTGGAAAACCATTGATGATTGAATGAATGAAGTAGTTGAGGCTATGAAAAAAATAATAAAACTTCTGCCAAAAACACAAACTTATCATTTCATTGATATGGCTAAGAAAGTATTTGCAGGCAATAACCTGAAGAATAAAGAAACAGCTTTGTTGTTATTACAAGGGTTAGCTTAGAGATTGAGAAGAAATTTTAAAACAGATGCAAGGCATTCTTTATCAATCATATTGGATAATTTAAAAATGTCACAGAAACAAATGATCAATGTTTTTCTTAACACATTTTAAGCATTAACAAGTTGTCTACTATTTGAAGAAATAATTTAAGATCTTGAAGAGAAATTTCCTAATAGTTCTTAATAGATTATGGAGACTGGAATCAAAATATACCTTATCATTATAAATACAGAAGGATTTATAAGCAAGAAAGAGGATATTCAAAGAGTGGTTAAACTAATGCTGAGAAATATTGATCATAGCTCTGGTATAGTCAGAGAATAAGCTTGTGAGGCTATTGGAAGATTGCTTGACAAATAATAGTAGATTGTACATCCCTTATTATCTGATCTTACTAATCAGAAACTATAAAAAATATATAAATATTGTTAAACATATTAATAGCTAATTGATAACTGAGTAGACTTGCAGGATAATAACAGGGTAATAAATGAAAGTGATAAACAATAAGATAAAAAAAAACCTGGCAACCAAATTAAAGATAAATCTCAGAGAATTCAATAGATGAGAGAAAGTTTATTTTCAAATAATACTGTTAAAATCTCAGACACAACAGAATTCTCTAAATATCTTGAACAAAATCTACAAATATTGGTAGATATGACGAAAGATTTCAAAGAAATGAATTAAGATTAATCTAAAGAAATATATGTCTTAATCGAAGAACTAAGCATGAAAATAAATAAACAATCACTTAGTTAGTTTTCTTGAGAAATTATAACTAAATTTTATTTAGAGATGTTGGAGTTGAGAAGATCGGAGGATGTCAGCCTATCTATTGACTCTTATTTATCCTCAAAGAATAAAATAATAACAACCAAAATGTTTCTTATAGATATTTTTGAAGTTGTCAAAGTCAAATCTATAAAAGTTAACTGAGAACTAATCGCTCTAATCATCAGACTCATTGATGGCAAGTAAGCCAAAAAAGGAGACTATTCTCAGATAGCACTGAAAGAATTTATTGAGTTTATAAAAAATAATTTTCAAGGATAGTCAATAAGCCCATAAATAAAAACCATGCTTGTGAATTTGATGAGAAATTTATAGAAAAAGTTTGGGGACAGAGTGTTATAAGATTTCCCACAATAGATATACAAAGAGTATGAATAATAAAATAAAGAAATTTAAAAACAATTTACAAAAATACTTGAAAGACTAAAAGAAAAAAATCTAGAAAAAAAACTTAGCACTTGGAATGAATTAGCTTAAACAAAAGACTCTTCAAAACTAGTTATGTATTGGTCTGCCAAAGAGTTTTAAACGTTTTTGAAATCGGAGATTCTTGTAGAAGATAATCCTTTAACTTTCTAACATATTCATCAAGTTATTATAAATTACTTAGAACTATATCTTAAATTCAGAAACGACTTTTCCTTTAAAAATTATTTTTTTGTTTTTTAAGCAATTTTAAATCTTTATTATTAGGCAGAAACTTAGGAAAAGACCAGCAGTGAAATTAGAAATCTAGTTGAGCAAATATTTACTAAAACCATGATTACATTATCTCCTACAACTTTATTTAATAACATGCTTTAAGAGCCCAATTCTTTAGTTATCTGTAATAACATTTTAAAACTATTTTTGCAGTTTGGCTACGACATAGAAATATCCACTAAGTTTATTGATTACTTAATTCAAATCGTTTCCAACAATAAGTATTACAATGGAGAAATTAAAACCTTGGTTGATAATGCCTTGCTTATGCTCAAACAGGCTGGTAATGATGATATAATAATACAAGGTAATATTAATAAGCAAATAAGATTTATATGGTAATAGAAAGAAGAAGATGTTCTTTTTGAAAAGAGATTTGTTAGTGGTTCAAAATTCTATGAGGATATTTCTTTTTATCAGACAGCTAAACAATTTATCCAATAGCAACTTCATATGGAGGATTCCAAATTTTATTCAAAAGATTTAAGCCACGTGATAATTGATAATCCAGATCCATAATTAAAACTTAAGCTCGCATTTTTTTATATTTGATCAATTGAAAATATTGGCATAATTTAGTGACATATATTAGAATAGATTTAGTGAATAGAGTACAATGAGCTTAATAAAGAGACATATTTAATTACTGTAAAAATATTGTTTAATATTTTGAAGAACAATATATGTAAAAGAGGTTAGGATATTTTTAAGTTAGCCCGAATGTCATTTTTAAATTATTTAGATGTAGATTGAGATTGGAGATAAGATATATAAATCGATTTTAACTTGAACCAAAATGAAGCTATTTTATTTACCTCAATTATAAATGATAACTTGGATTCAGAATATAATTACCAAATCAACCAACATAATGAAACTCAAGTTTAGAATATTCACAATTCTTGAAACACTAATATTTATCTTTAGACACCTGTTGTGAGTTAAAAATTGGATACCAGATAAGATTTATAAGATGGTTATAAAATTGAAACAAGTATTTATTAGTAGAACAGAAATAATAATTAGCAATCGTTGTTTCAAGATAATAGCGTAATAGCAGCAAAACAATAAATAATCTCTGGTAATATTCACAATAGGCAAAGTGTTAGCTCTCAGGTCTTGAATTCACTTTAAAATTTGAATCAACCAAAAATCGATTAATAAATAAAAATACTAGAGGTGTTGTTGTCTGGTATAGATTAGCTAAAACCAGATTATTATTAAAAACTAGATATATTTTTGCAACAGGAATTAAAAACAAAATAAGGATTACATTTTTTAATAGAAAATTAAGAAAAATTATTTTAAAGTTTCTGTACTTTGCTCGAAGACTGAATAGACACTGGTTTAAATATTTTTGAAAACATTGGATTTTTTGAAATATTTTTTTAACCTATGAAAACCCTTATTTAAGATAATTAATTTTGTTAATAACTTTAAACAAATTAAATTATACAGTTTGTATTCTAGCTCATGATTAAATTAATAAAATTTAATATAAATAAAGAAGAGCTTAAAACAATAGGAGACTGAGTAGGCTAAGAGCTTAATACTGTATCAATAATAGTCTCACAAATAAATAAGTTAATTTTAAAACTCATTAACAACTTATAACCGGATGTATTAATAAGTATATTATTATATATATTGTCAAACTGTGAATAAATAGATAATTTATAAGAGTAGTAATAAATTATCACTCTTTCTTTTAAAATATTAGGAAAGATAGTTTAAGAAAAACCTTAAGTCCTTCAAGTAATAAATATATGAGAGTTTTTGATATTTATTGGCGACTTTTTGTATTTGGCCCAACAAATTACTTTTTGCCAGAATTACCTTAGTAAAATTGAGTCTTTACTTCATTAAATAATACAGACTCAAGATGCTGTATTCATATAAAATGTTTACCAAAGTATATACAAAAATTAGGAAGTTGTTTTAATAAAAAATATCTTAAAAGATTATTTGAAGATCTCTCATGTAGATGCTTAAAAATACTCAGACTAAAGATAAAAAAATATTGTTATGAGTTATATATAGGAGATTAATTAAGCAAATGATAAAAATTCAAGAAGCTTATTTGCAACAGGTCTTTTTACTTTTCTATATGCTCACAAGTCTCTTAAGATATAATAATTCAAGGACTTTTTTTTAAATGATAAATTATATTAGCAAATAATAGAGACTTAACCTAGAGATAAAAACACGAAAATTATTGATCTTAAAAGTAGTCTAACTCCCAGAAGCATATTAGGTAAAAGTCCTAACAGAAAGCTTTAATAAATATTTTGTTAATTATAAATTTTAAAAACTGGGATGCAGTCTGATCAATGATTTCTAACTTTCTATTGGTAATCAGCACATGGGACACTCTTTGGTGGTGTTAATTATTAGCTAGACACATTTTATACAAGTTATATGGCCACATCAACCTGTTAGCAAATAATCCTAGCCTTAATAGCATATAATACACTATAGTGCATTGCATAGTTTGTTTTAAACCACATTACTCTTAATCATAGAAAGATCTATTTTACTAGGTGTGTCTCAAGAGTATTTGATTTTGGGGATTAGTTCTATTGATCAACTTGCAGTTTGAAATGACTCTATACTTATTTTAACAGCTTTTTACTCTTCTTTATCCGTATTGTTTATATTGTCTTGATTTTACTCAATTCGACCATTTAAATCTATTTGCATGAGTTTTTAATCATCAATAAATTGCATAGCATTTAAATAAAACTGTTTTAGTTGACACAATATGTCTTCTTAATTGGAGTTGAAAATTATACTTTGTCTAACAAAACTTGATAACATAGATTAATTTTCTTTCTGGCCAAATCTGTCATCCAATAAAAAAATCGCACCATAGTCTAATCTATGTCTTATTACTCTTCCTACAGCTTAGTTGGCCTGTCTTAATCCTTTTGTTTTAAACCATGTATTCGAGCCTAGTCCATCTTTATTAATTCTCAGTTTCTCATCCAAATACTTCATCTTTGCTTATACTCGTAAACTACTATAATTGGGAAAAGGTATTCCTATCACAAATACGACTCTTGCCATTGAGTCTGAGAAGTCAATTCCTTCACTTAATTTACCACCACAGACAGCAAAAAAAACAGCGCCCTTTTTATGATTATTTTTAAACTTTAGTATTGTCTATTTAAAAGCCTAAGGATAGCCAGAATATTCTCTGAAAATCTCTTTTTTTTGCTGAATTTGTTTTAAAATATCAGTGGCTTTCCAAAATTCATAAAATTAATTTAAAAGCTGATAGCTACCAAAAAACACAAGAGCACCCTCAGGAACATGTTAAAAAGCATCCTAGAGAAAATAACCTATCTCCCTCATTTAATCTGGGTTTTCCCTTGTTTTAAATGATAAGTTAATAGGTGTATTTTTGATTCTGACTATGGTCTTTGAAAACAATTAATTCTGAATCTAAATCACATGTGACCCCGAAAAAGTATTTCCAAACTCAATTCCTATCTCCTTTGAAAAAATGTTTATCGGTGAGAGAGTTCCTGATGTTAATACAATTGAGAGAGGATTGTCTTGTTGTATTTGCTTGAACATAAAGCTAGCATCATTGCACCATAGATCAAATCTTACATTGCCTCCCATACTTTCAATGTGCAGACAAAAATACTCGTAGTCTAATTTAACAAGGGTTTTGTCTTTCTGATGACAAGACAACCAAATTGGTAAGATAAAGTCAAAAAAGTCATAGAAATTCTAAACAATATTTAAATCATTCTGTGAGACTTTCTTTTATTCTTTCATTGTAAATTACATTTCCTTAATAAGCTCAGGTATCATCATAATATTTTTCTTATCAAGACTTTAGAAATATTCTTTTGATTCTTTCTATAGAGAGAGTTTTTCCAAGAGGTCGAAAAAATGAACACTTTTATGAATTTAATTTTTCTAATAATTATCAGTTAGGGTTTATATTATGTTGCTATATAAACACTACAAACAGCTTATTAAGTCTTAATGCATTTCATTTTCTAAGACTTCTTTCAAAGATGTATATATTTAAGTAAATGACAGCAAGTCTTATGTAAGTAGAGAAATTGATGATTCTTCTTCAGCAGCTCCTTCTACATTGTGAGCCTCATCAAATATTAATATGGAGTTTTTTATAAAGCCCTTATGACTTTTTCAGTACTAAGGATCAAATATATAATTATAGGGTATAAAAATTATGTCACAGTTCTCAAATCTTTTTGAGTAATGAAACGTACAATAATTTTATTTAATGCCCTCCAATCTTAACTCCTCTATATCAAAAATTTTATTGGGAAAATCAAAGTCCATTTATTCTTCATAGTTTTTTAAGGGAACGCATTTCTTGTCTCAAGTTAATTCTAAGCATTTTATCTTAAGAAGTTAGCCCTACAAAGTATTTACTTCCTTGTTTGTACAGGAGTGATCTCATCCTCCAACAACCATCATCTAAGGTCAATAAACTGTTTTTTTTAACTAATCTATAACCTAGCTTAATTAAGAATGAGTTCTTGAAAAAAATATTATCTTTGTGTTATTTTTGCCTTAAGATCAAACCTCTCGTAAATAAGACAGAGAACCACATAAAAGTGAGAGAGTTTTACCTGTACCTGTGGGGCTTTCGAGAGCACAGTTTTCTTCGTTTTATAATGATTTTATTAAAGTAGTCATATATTCAACTTAAACCTTATAAGGAGGATAGGGGAAATGAACAGGAATTCCTTGGATTAGGGTCTCGCTTTAGTTAGCCAATAAAAAGTAATCAATTTAAATTTCCTTTTTTGTTTCTTTTTTGTTCTTGGACTGCGATCATCTTATAATCTAGCTTGACTCGCCCTCCATTTAAAGTAATATAGTTAAAAATAATAAAAATTAAAGCTTTGAATTGATAATTAGAATTTTGGTATTAAATATGATTAAGCATTAATTATTTTAAGCAAATTGTTATTAATTATATTACTAATATTAATTTTACACTTTGATGATGATTATATCTTGATCTCTATAGGCTTTATCGCAAGAAAGACATTAATTTTTTAAGACAATTTTCTCAAAGATCTGTTTTTTAGTAATACAACCACACTGCAAATTTCCTACAAATATTTCTTTGCTGCCATTTATCAGTTACTATGTTATAGAACATATAACTTAGTACTAGTCATTTATACTTTCTCGACTAATATTAATCTATCAATATTTGTCTTTATTGTTAGCTGATTGAGTTTGTTTTAAAAATGTGATTTAGTCTAAAATATATCCCTCGGAAGTTAAAATTAAATTTGAATGACTTTCTGATGGTTTTTCTAAATTCTTTACTTTTGAACGTAAATAAAGATATTGGGTTTGTTTTTTATTTATTCTCTTTTTGACTAAATCTCTTTGTCTTAAGATATTACCTCCGTCATTACCCATTATAATTTTATTTAATAATTTTTTTCTCGATTTCCATATTAGAAAATATCGAAAAAATTACACTACATTGTTAATAGGTATTAATTTTATATAAGCTATATTTTTGATTAGTATATAAGAAGATTTTTAATATCTTAGCTGCATAAAACTCTCTAGTTATATAAGTAATAATTATTGATTAAAGTCTTTAATGCTATTAGTTTTAGAAACATTATTATAAACTTCTAAGGCATTTTTTTAGTTTAAGTAGCAAAATATTAATTAAATTTATAATTTCTAAATGTCTTTAAATGAACAAATTAAATTAACAAAAAAACATGAATCCATTTTGAATTATTATAGATTATTCTACGATGAGCATGTATAAACAAACAGCTCTTCTGTAAATAGTTAGGAAAACTAAAATCTTCTAACATATTTGAAAGGTTTCTATAATAAGAATTATAAATGAGTAAATAAAGATAAATCTAAAGTTGACAATTAGTAAATCAGAAAAGAAGTGTCTGATTATTTTGATAAATAAAAATAAAAAGAAGAGCTTAAAAAATATTAATGTTAGGTTAAAAAGCACAATAAAAAAACCTTTCTTTTAAAATGCAGTTATGATTAAAAAGTATAATGGGTTAAAATTTTTGTCGTTAAAAAAAATGATAGATAGGAATATAAAGATTAGTACAAAACATTCAAAGAGTTTTTGGACTATGAAGAAACATTTTTAGTGCCTATAAAATACATAACTCACAACATTAACAATTTAAGAGTAGATATTTTGTTCTTTAATGATTTTAAGGGTCTGGACTTATCCGAGCTTTAAAAACTAAAATCTTTTCAATAAAATAAACAAGTAGTTTAATATGACATGATTATAAAACTTTTGGGGCCAGTTTCTTTTTTACAAGAAAGAAAAATAGGTCATCATGATATTAAACCTCTTAATACGATGATAGATTCTTAAGGCAAAATTAAGTACATTGATTTGGACTTTATAAAAAAATATGAAGATGACTAAGAGCGACTAACGGATCATCGAGGCACAGCTGGCTATTTGCCTTTCTAATACACAAACTTATATTGGCTGGCAAACTACAAAGCTGATATATACAGTCTAGCTTTATCGATTATATGAATTTTTTATGACAAAAATAACTCATTAAAAAATCTTGCCTTTTGAGACAACAAATCTCTATATGATTAAATAAAACTTTTAGATAAAGAGGCAAACTGACTTATAGATAACCTTAATTAGCCAATAAGTAAAATACTAAAAAAAATGCTAACTAAAAATCCAAGTGAAAGACCTTCTATAAATAGTATCCTTGATGATTTTTGCTTTATATACAAATATGAGAATAAAGATAATTAATCTATTCTCTACAAAGTTAATTTGAAATATATAACAAAATAAAGAGCCTCTAAACGTTACAACAATAGCAAACATTTTAAAATATTAGAGGATATAAATACTGATAAAGTTATGAAGAATTTTAATGAAAAATATGCTATACATGTTTTGAAATAAAAATAGTATAAAAAAGCTTCTCCTAAAAAAAGAAATTTGTTTTCTTGATTTATTTCTTTTGCTTTAAGAATTCAAAGCGAATAAAAGAATAAAATTCATTTAATAAATTAGAATAGCTTACTATTTTATAATAAATAATTTTTATAACATTTATTATTAAATATTTTTTAGTATTCATTCTATTCCCATGTCTTTATATTCTTGAAAGCTATTAAATAATTTATTGAACGATTTACACTAGGATATTATCTTAGCTCCTAACCAACAAGATTCGCCTCTTATTTTGCTATTCTCTATAATTCTGATTGTATAATCCTAGTCCTATATGTTTATTAGTTCTTTTTGCATTCTATCATCAATTCCCTTAATCATGCAGTTTCCACCTGATAAAACAACATTTTTTAAAGACAACTTTATAACCTCGCTATTTAAATTAGCTGTAAGTTAGTAGAGGAAATCTTGCAAACCAGGACAATCTAATCCAAAACTACTTGGAGTAAATAAAACTTCATTGGATAATATATGTTCATTGGTGAGATATATTTCATTTCCATCTGGAAGAACAACACTCAAATTTTCATCAAAAATATTTTAATTGCTTTAAAATTTGTTTAGATTTTTTAAGTTGTTATGATAGAAAATATTGATTTTTATTTCATTTATATTTTCCTTTATTTCTCAATAAATCTATGAGTTATTCTTAGTATTAAAATATGTTCCTCCTTATCTCAGCAACTAAACAAGCTGTTTGGTAACCAGGTTTCCACCTAATTCTATTTGGTCTTTTCTATCTTAATATATGATCCCGTCTAATATCAAAGCTCCCTGAGAGAAATAGTCTCCTGACTCTAATACTAAACCACTTATTAAGCCGGTCGCAAATAAACTCATTATAGGTTAACTTTACAATGATATGTTTTGAACATCATACTATTCATATAAAATTTCTAGCATATTTCTTCTAAACAGTTCATCTTATATAACTCTTTCTGTTAAGATAACATTTTAAATCGAATAGCTCTTATTATTATAATTATCTTTTAAACAATTCTCTAGAATTAACTCGTAGCTATTCTTATTAATTATTTAACCATTTGAGAATATTGGCTTTAAATCATAAAATACTTACTCTTATTTACTCGGACCAATTCTTATTCTTTATTAAGAACAAGGAATGAATTCATTAGACCTTGGTTCACAGAACAATGATTAAAATCTATTGGGGGCATTTTATTATGTTAAGCCATATTTTGTAAAGCATATTCCTGTGTCTATAATTATTGTGTTTTTATCTTAAGAGTCGTTTATCATTTAAAATTATAATGCAAGAATTTGGATAAAATTTATCTTATCTAAAATAACACATAAACTAACAAGAAAATAAAAACCTAGATTTTATCGTTCAAAATATATTGAATTATTTTTTGAACCTTTTCTAAAAGTATGAGAACTATCTAGAGAATATTGAGGAAGAGAGATCCAACTATGAACTGCTAAATATTTGAATTAAATCTCTGTTACAGCAAAACTAATAACTATAAAACTAAATATATAATTTAGAAGAGCATTCATTTTAATAGAAACAATTAATAGACAGAAATAATAAATGCATGAATTTAAAAGAGAAGTAGTCTATATATTACTTGAAGATAATTGAAGATCTCTAAGAAACTATTCAATTTGGTTAATATCAAAATCAGTCATAAGAGATTATAGATTAGTTTCAAAAAGAACTAAATTGACTTTGAGAAATTAACAATATTTATGAACAGGAAAACCAAGCTTTATTGGAGAATATTTAGCAGCACAAATTTGAGATTTAAAGATTATAAGAACAGCAGATATAAGATAGATAATGAGAATAATTCAAGATATATGATTAATAGTCGTTTAATATTATAAGAAATCCTAAAGAATCTTTTTAAAAAGTAATAGCTTAAAAAAACCTAAGAACAAACTAAGATAAACCCGATCATTTAATAAAAGAGTTAGGCTTATTAGATATTAATATTCAAAAGAATTAAATAGAATCGATAAAGAATAAAAACTATCTTAATTTTCCCTCAGAAGAAAAAGTCATAAATAATAAAACTACAATTGATAATTTAAATTCAAAGTTAGATGATCTTTTAATAAAAAAAAATATTTTGCAAAGTGAATTTACCAAAATTCCTAAGGAGATAAAAAAACTTGAAATCATTGAGAAAAAAAGCAAACTCGAAGATTATCAATAGCAGATAAACAATGAAATATTCCGAGTTAAATAAGAAATAAAGCAGTTATAAAAACCTAAATAATTAATTTATATATCCTTATAAATGCTTATTTAGGAATAAAATCCATTTAACCCTGACTAAATAAGAAATGCTCTTAATAGAATTAATGAGCGAGCACATTAGACTAATCAAGAGATTTCACAAGCCCTCAACACATTAGAAAGTTTTTTAATTAATTATTAAAGTTACTACAATAACAATGGAAAATAATTAAAAGAAATACTAAAAGAAATTATCTTACAAGATTTGTAGCTCCAAAGAAAATAAATAACCTACAATAAATACTAAGATGCAATAGTATTTCTAATAAGCATATTTTAATAGGAAGATTAATATATAATTTACGAAAACGAAGAAAATAATTTTCCTTTATTTTAGTTTGTGTGTCAATAAATAACAAATAATATAAAACTAATAAACAACTAAATTAATATAAAAGAATATATTTTAAATGTTGAGTTCGATTTTGAGGCTCTCTAAAATTATGAAAACTATGAATAATTATTAATGGATTTTGATGAATGCTGTTTTGATGTGGGTAATTATTTACTGTAAACTTAAGATGAAGCAGGCTTAATTAATAGACTAGAAAATCTTAAATAAATAGTTAGGAAAATGTTCAATCCTATTCTATTCTCTGATTATTTAAATAATATAATCTATGGCTAATATTAATTTAAAGAAAAACTTTTTGCTTTATAAAATCTAATATTATTAGTAAAGAAATAGTCATATGAGATATAATCTTTTTACACTATATGTTACCAGATGCTGCAGGATCTTTATAGCTGAGAAACTCTACATCAATAAGATGTAATAGAGTTTCTAAAGATAATATAGATGTCACTATCATCACAAAGAATAACAAAACAAATCACATGTAGTTTTGTTAAGCTATTATTAAAATCTTGCATAAAATAATAAGATCAACTTAGCATAATTTACTCTTTTTTGGTTTTTAATTTAATTAAAAGCAGAGAAAGTATATAAGATATGATTAAAGTAAATAGAGAATTCGATTAGGATAAAGATCCATATAATCCAAATTCACCGTTAGAATCCAGCCATGCTTTAGAAAGTTGCTTTTGGGAAATTAAATTGCTGCAGAGACATTACAGAAAAGAAATACGAGATGTTTTTGCAAACTTATAAGAGACCTTATAAAATTTAGATTTAATTAAAATTGAAGACTACAAAAATATTAATGATTAAAGTCTAATTGGCTTAAAACTAAAATACATTTAATAATTATAATGTTAAAAGAATATAAATTAGTATGGGGTTTGGGGTTTGGGGTTT
>ERZ724506.529-NODE-529-length-13259-cov-4.619055_pt1 | contig 13259 bp, 8 predicted proteins | sample MGYA00376039_ERZ724506 | MGnify/ENA primary metagenome ERZ724506 (study PRJEB28724, sample SAMN07190887) | wastewater metagenome | isolation source: effluent of sewage treatment plant in Hong Hong | place: USA: Christiansburg, Virginia | collected 2016-03-01 ... | reverse complement strand
ATTCTATCATTTGAATTTTTTCATATAGATTTACACCAATTGAACTAAATTTTTTTTATTTTTTTATTCTCTCCTCATTTTGTACACTTTGAGTGTTCTTATAAATTTTTCTCCTCATTAATCTTTCTCGATGTTGCTCCAATATTTTATAAAACTTTTCACTCCTGGCTTGCTTGATTTCATGAGTGAGTATTTTTTCAGAATCAATATTTTGATTTAAACTCAATTTGACTTCTTATTTGTCAATGTTATTGGAGTAAAAGTCTTCTTCCTGAGACTTCCATGGACAAATATCGTTTTAGGGAATGAATAAGTTGGCTGATTTAGTCCTATCCATTACTATTAATAATAAACTTTTACATCTTTATCATCTTTAATCAATATATAACACATTTTATTCTATTCCTATATCTTTACAATGTATGCATATATATAATCATTCACTACTTACATGAAATTAATTATTACTTCAATTATTTTTAACCTTGAAAATTTACTTTCCATCCAGCTATAACACCAGCTCTGTCTCATTTAATATCGTTATTTCTGCTCCCAACTCATTTGAAAACATTATGCAAGGTTTTAGCTGGTCCACAAAAGAAGGTTACAAGCTCAGAGGCATTTAAAACACATTTCCGAAAGGAATTTTACTCGTTTTCTTTTCAAATTTCACAGTTCTGTTGGCAAAGTTTATATCTACGCAAATAATATCTCCAGCTGCAAATCCAAACTATATAATTCAATGAATTACTGATATTCTTTTATCGTCATATTCAGGTAATTTACTGTGATAGCACCGACCTGCTGATGATATTAGATAAGCCCCTTTGCTAGGCTTTGCGAAATCTGTATAGCCAAAACCATCAGCCAGGTTGGAATTGCACGCTCCTACATAAACAATACTTAAATTAAAAAAGAAAGCATGAGTCTATAATTTTGTTACTTTGAATGCTACTTGACTGTGCTGAGGAGTGAAAAACTTATCCAGGAGAATTACAGGGCATTTGGGGACTGAAATAAATAAATTGAGTACGTTAATTCTCGTAGACTGCAGTGAGCTTATTATTGGTTACTTTGATGGATCGATTTTTTTAGACATTGGAGCAGTAAAACTTTTTTAAAGGGGGAGTTTTGTTGTAGATTGAATTGAAATCCCTTTAGATTTTAGCAATTTATTTTTATTAAAGCACATCCCATTCATGATTGCAAAGAGTTTCCTAAACTTTGGATAAAAGTTAGTTAATGTTGAATTAAGAGACTTATATAATTTCATTATATAATTTGTCAATTCGAGTTGTGTCAAACACATACTTTTAATTTTTTAAAATAGAATTTATCTATTTAATATTTTTCTGGTTTATTCTGATTCCTGTGATTTGATATCCTCCGTCAGTGGGGAATTTCGCTTTTAACTTCTACAAATTTATCATTATTAATCCTAATGACTTTTTTAATCTATCTTATATCCTTTTTTGGAAATCCACCAAATTGCTCACAATAATATCAACAAACTCTTCCACCACAATTCCACTTTTGCTTTTGCCTGTTTGAAACAAGTTAATAACATCGTCATTAAGAAATGTGGCTAATGAAACCCAATCATGTTCTTGATGATCAAGAATGCAATCCGAACACAATAATGATTATTCTATGCAGTCGTGGCAGATGAATTTTATTTTTTTTCTGTGTTTTCTGCACTGCTCAGGTTATTAACGCAGGACATCGATAGCTTTGTGTCTGGCGTTCTAATCGTATTTGCAACAGCTCATCATGTATATGAAAATAGATTTTTATTATTAAATAATTTTATCTCTATGCATAATCATTAGTGAATCATTCCGGTTGATAAATCACTTAGTCCTGTTTTTTTGATTTTAAATATCGAGACAATCCAATTAGATTCCAAATATAAAAGGCACCGATCCAAACCAATGTCCATTCGAAAGAAATAAAAACCATAAGCACCACAGATATTGCAACTGTCAAAGATTGACTTAGGTTAAAAATTGATATGCCTGCTTCATGCCATAGACCCGCAATCGTCAAAGTTAAAACAAAGCAAGAACAATCTGAAAAGCCCACAATTACGATGCCAACTCCAAATAAAAATTTATTCTAGAAACAACAAGCTATATAAATAATTATGACTGACAGGATAAACAAAAATTGAGTGAGTAATAATGCTTTAGCAGGATCTTTTATTTTCTTGGAGAGGAAAATCATGGAGAGGCCTCCCAAGAGCTACCCAATTCCCTCAAAAATAAATAAAATAAATGTGAGATAATTTAAATCTACATCGCTCATATCTTCTTCAAATGTTCGATATATGATAATAGAGATATAGTTGTATATAAAGGCGATGATGATGCCTGTAAAGCTAAAGGTACAAACGATCGTTAATGGTAGTTTTTCATTTTCTATATTATGTTCAATTATGGCCTACTCATTCTCATTTTTCTCAGTAATCTCTGATTTTTTATCAGTAATTTCTGGATTTTTTTCGATCTGTTCTATTTAGGATCTTTACGGCTAGTCGCAGAAGAAAAAGAATAAGGCAGAGCAAATGGCGATAATATCCATAAAAAGAACAGTCATAAATTGAGATAGGTTTTTAATGAGAACAGAAGATATAAGATTACCGAAAATACTAGAGGATTGAGCGAAACCCATATAAATACCAAAATATTTTATTTATCTATTATCTATTTTTGAAAGAACATTTATGTAATTGAATTGAGTGTTGTAAAAAATAGAGCAGATCCCGCCCGACACAAAACTTAAAACAAATAGAGTGATCTAAACTTCCAGACTAAATCCTACTTTGATAAAGATCAGCCCCAATGAGATAAAAATTATATAACCTAATGATCCTACCATTAAACAGTACCTATATTCGTATTTTCCAATGTATTTGTTGTACATACTTCCTAACCCTGATCCCAAAAAAACTAGTGCTGTGCTCAGAGGTCCAGCCCAATCATTATCTTTCTGATGTGTAAACTGACTGACTATCCCGAGATCTGAGTTAGCTATTCCCTGATAGATAAGAATGATCGTGGAACAATACAATACAGACTTGAAGTACTTTTAAACCATAAGCAAAAATGTGATTCTTTCTTTTATATAACTAATTCCTAAAAATGAAGATATGATAAATTTAATGTCAATTAAATTATTAATATTAAAATTATATGAATGAATGACTATACGATTATTTTCAAAAATTGATGTGAATTATATATTCTATCTTTAATAAAAAGATTGACAAAAATTGATATGTAAAATCTCCGAAGGATTCGCAAACTCAATTAATAGAAAGCATAGAAATTGCTTGCAGTTAGTCAATTGGCGATTAAGAAAACGAAAAGTTCCACATAGGCATCGTTTTTGAGTCCTACTAAAAAATAATAACCCGAGTTGACTAGAGAACAGAGCTAGGATCCCAATGAAGTCTATTATATAAAAAATCTCGACAACAATCATGTCGAAGTTATAGATCAGGATTAAAAAGTGGAAAAAATTTTGTAGTAATTAAATCAGTTGCCCTAAATATAACAACTGCTGGAAAAAATTTGGACCACATATTCCAATGAACATTAAAAAGAATAAGAGATGTTTTTAGAAGCTTGCTATCAAGGAAATGTTTATATGATCTAGAAAGTAATTGCTAGTAAGAGCAAGCACCCTATTGACCCTAAATGCGCACTCACTGATGAGGGCAAAAACGGTATTCATCTGGCAACTATCAGCGGAAGTTATAAAAATGTTGAGACTATTTCTGTGCTTTTAAAAGTCGGTGTTGATATAAATGGTAGGACTTTTAACTAAAAGCGCACTCCCTTAATGCTTGGTAGTATTTTAGGTAATTAAATCGCTGTCAAGGCTTTAATTTAACTGGGCGCTGAACCAGATATACAAGACTATGAGGGCAACACTGCACTGCACTTAGCCTGTGGCTATAACCAATAAAAAGCAGTGTAAATTTTATTGTCCAAATGCTCGACTGAAATAATGAATAAAAAAGGGCAAAAGCCTATTGAATGTATATCTTGTCAATAAGTACCGTCCCCAATATCATCGGAAGTAAGTTATAATAAAAGAACAGTCACAACAGACAGCCGGTCTCCTAGCTAATCAACTAAAAAAGATGAAATAGATGATTTATTGGATAAGATCAGAAAAGAAACTTAAGAGAACAAACGTGAAAATAAGAAATAAGAAAAAATGAACCAAATTAAAATTGATTAAATTAAATAGATTGGACTGTCTTCCTTCAAAAAAATAGCCATCCTAGGTAAGGGAGCATTTGGTTAGGTTTATTTAGTTTAAAATATTCAGGATAATAAAAGATATGCTATGAAAGTACTTGATAAGGGTATGATTATGAGGCAAAATATTTTGCGATATGCCATGACTGAGAGGAAAATTTTATCCACCATTAATCATCCGTTTGTTGTTAAACTGAACTATGCTTTACAGAGTACTTAGAAATTGTATCTTGTTATGCAATACTGTCCTGGTGGAGATCTACTAAGACATATAAAGAAGAAAGGAAAATTATAAGAAATTTAGACTAAAAAATATGTAGCTTAGGTCGTTTTAGCTCTAGAATAATTACACAAAGCTGAAATTATATATAGAGATTTAAAACCAGGAAACGTAGTAATCGACGAAGACGGCCACGCTTGTCTTACTGATTTTGGTTTATCAAAAGAGGCATCACTTTCACATTCTTTTTGTGGGAGCACAGCTTATTTAGCTCCATAGATGCTTTGGAGGAGAGGACATACAAAGGTTTTAGATTGGTATTTACTGGGTGTGTTTATCTATGAATGCCTGACAGGCCGCCCACCTTTCTGGGATACGAATAAATAGCAATTATTGGCAAACATCAAAAGTGGTCGTTATAAACAATTGAGTAATGAATACTCAAAAGAAGTAAAAGATCTTATTGAGAACGTAATTATTGATTAATTTAGTTGTTAAGATCGAACTCTTCGAAGCGGTTAGGGGTAAAAGGAGCCAACTAGATTAAAAATCACCCATGGTTTAAAGATATAAACTGGGAGAAAGTGTTAAAAAAGCAGCAGGTCATGCAGCAAGTGGAGCCACTCCAAGGAAAACCTACAAAAGAATAGAACTTTTCAGAACCTGAATTTGTTCAGAACAAAGTGAGTGGATGGGATTTTAATCAACGGTTTTCTCAGAGTAATTGAATTTTTATCTTTTTATTTCTATTTTCATTCATTTTAAAATGGAATCAATTCTAATGATTTTGCCTCAGGTGGATTTCCAGTCAAAAATCTTCATTTTTTACGTTTAACGGATAAACTTTCCCTCATCCGGCATTTATTGTATAAAATTATTTACATATTGACAATGTCGCATAAGAGAAAACCAGTAAGAATTGAGAAATATCTTGGATAGTGTAGATCATTCCTTCCAGCTCATCTGCAGGCCACTTTTTCTCAATTATAAATAAATTCTATAACAAATTTGGAGAGCACGGAGAGATTAAAGATTATATAAAAAAGTGATGGAGCATAAATAATGAGACATGCTCTTTTGCGACAGGAGAGGATAATAGACGAGTTAAAAAATAAGTCATCAGGATGGCAAACAAGTTCAACGTAATATTAGAAATAGTGGATACAGAAGGAGTAGAGTAAAATAATGGAGGAACCGTAAATCTAATCCAATGAGATGGATCAGCCAATCGAGATAAACCATGAAAATTGGTATATGGCAAGCGAAGATTCAATTAATTTTTTCTAATCGTGATTTTATCATAGACTCACATTCGTCAATATTAAACTAAGATATGTAAAATATAAAGAATATATTTTATTCTCAGAATTATTGGAAGATTCGACATAGAAATTATTCCTTTTCAAAAAAAACTCATGATGAAATAATTCTAACACTTTCACATTGAGTCCTGAAAGCTAAGAATAGATTGGAGAATAAGATGATGACCAAATGCATTTTCATTAATACTGAAAATGATAGATAGATAATTAAATTAATTTATTTTAATTATCCGTCAGTATTCCGACAACCAATCTCATATTTAAAATCTATGCATATAAATATCAATATGACAATATATTAGTGCTTCCTATTCGTAATTCTTCAATCTGGCTCACTTTACATGACTCATTTGACTTCTCCTGAGGCTACCTGGACTGTTTTATTTTTATGATTGATCTGAACTATTTGCAGTTAATTTGGAATCGAATGCCCTGGGCCTGTAGTAAGGGTTCCCATCTTCTTACATAGCCTTGTATTCGATTTGAGAATGATATTTGCTGGAGCAGGTGTTTCCCATTTCTATTGTATTATAATGATTAAAGTGTTTTTTAGCTTTAATATATACTATGAAGAAATAGTAATGAATAGATTGATAGAAGAAATTAAATATAAATCTTTGATAATTGTAAAATGATCAATATTTAGCATTTAGTGCATTCATTGAGTTTTATTGTCCCATTGTTCCTGGGTCTGGCAGTATCGAAGTTTTCTTATTCATGTGCTTGAATGCTCTCACTCCTGAACAAGTGGAACAGCAGAGGGCGAATAATATTCCAAATCCACTCAACCCTAGGGCTAGTCTTAGCAAGAATAGAGTATTGAATAGCTTTGCACAGGCAGTGTTCGCGATCAGGTTGATGTCCTACCCGAGGATCAGGCAATTGAGACCTGCCATGAGACCATATTGAGGGTTGAAGATAGAGTTCAACGTGCCTTACAATGTGCTAATAATACCAGTAAAAGCAGTCCCCACAGCTGCCAGTCTCGCATTATATCCGGTTGTAGCTGTGTTATATCGAGTAAAAGTTGCTGTCATTTGATTGAGAACTGGAGTATATTTTGTAACTTTAACATCATAATAATTAGTTTTTAGAGCAGCCATTTTAGTATTCCATGCGGAACAACCTGTATTATATCTGGATGCAGGAGTGGAACCAGTTAATTTGACTAAAATTTTAGTTGAATCCATACACCCATAGCATCCATTAGCTGTCGTGTCTGTAGCATACCCACCATCCACTCGAGTTGTGTCTGAGCATTGCGTGTTCGCTGTAGCACTATAGGTAGCAGTCTTTGTTGTCCCTGAGCAATCAAATGCAGCGTTCCTCAAACTGGGCACCCATTTATCACTCAGGAAATTATTTACAGTGCAGCCAGAATAAGCAGCTAAAGATGGGTTAGCGATATCTTTAATCACATCCTAGTTATATGTTGATGAGAAATCATACAGATCAGTGTAATAATATTTATTTATGTAATCAGACAAAGAATTCAATGTTGCTAGAGATGATGTCTGTAGTGACGTGGTATCAAATGCCTTCATCCTAGTTATGGCATCACTCACTGAAGATACACCTGATAGATCGACTCCTTGCATTTGGTTTATTATATCTCCTGACCCGCCAGGCAGGCATACTTATAAATAGGAAGAAAATTGACCTCCGATAGTTTTCCCTAGATTCGAAGAAAATGATGTGGATGAAGATATTGACACTGTCAAAAAATCACATCCAAAATAGATCACTGGAGTAATGATAGAGAAGAGTGTTGACAGCAGGAAGCAGAAGATGCCCAAGACAAAAAGAATAACACATACAAAATAGACTAAATACCTACAAGAATATTTATCGCAGCATGTCATAAAGACAGTTCCAATAATGCTGAGTACTCCAAGCCCTATAAAAACTCCGAAGACTGCAGTGACTGCCAATGTCACAATCTTCATGATATCAGAAATACTACTATCCATTCCACTTATCATACCATCATAGTTATTGACAAGGTCAACCATTTCCTTCATCGAACCCTTAAACTGGGAAATAGTATTAGGCAATACCGAAAATTGACTGTGAAAAGTGTCTGCCAAATCTGAAATTAACTTCAGGCCTTCATTTATTTGCTTGAAGGCATTATAAGCAATACTAACGGCTCCTGTATTTGCAGTTACTGATCCTAGGAGACCAGGAAATGTGGAAGGAGTACTCCCCGCAGTACCATCAAAATAAGGATTATAATTATAAGTTGGCATGGATGCATTTGCAGAGCTCCCACTAGGAACTTTACTTATTTAATCTAAAGTAGCAATTCCTTCAGTATATGCCAAAGATAAATCCTCTGCGGTGTTCGTAATTCTGAGCTTCTGTATGTTAGTATTGACTGGAGTCAGACTATTGCTGAGGTCAGTCAAAGTATTATAGAGACCATTCATACCGATGAAATATTTTCCAGAAGTAGAAGTATTTCCATTTACAACATCATCGAATGTAATAGCAAGTGAACATCCGACTGCTTTGTAACTCTGTTCAATGTCTGATGATCTGGTTATTCCTATCACGCTTGCCACTATCATCAGCAATAAAGCTAATATAAGGACTACAGCTGGCCATATTAGCTCGCATTTAGTGTATTGCTATTCTTAACTTTTTTGGCAGCATTTCGAAGGACAACAACTTGGGCAGCAACAGCAGCAGCACAAAAATGGCCAAATAAGCATGATAATCAAGAGACCCAAAACAAATGGACCGACAAATAATCCTAGCTCAGTACCCATTGTAGGGAGCTGGACTAAGGCTCCACTCATCATATCAGAACTTCCCAAAATACTATTAATTAATTAATTTCTAAATATAAAGTAGAATGTACCCTGATAATTTAAAGCTAGCTTTCATGGCAGCTTTGTTGAGTTCTGCGTCTGCTTTAGTCTTATCATCTACAAGAGAATTTCGATCTGGAAAACTTGCACACATTTTGGTGACACTCGCAGTACGAGTTGTTATTTGGAGAAGTCGGTTTGCTTGATCCTGAGAGGCTGAGACAACCAGACATGTGAGGAAAATTAATGCCAGCGATTTCATTCTATGTATAACTTATATGATCAATATTTTATTAGACTATTTAGAAAAAAATAATATAAAGTTAAAATACCATTGAGGGATAGAAAAAACAATACTAAAGGTTTTAACATTCGAAAGTAATGATTTTCTAAACCAGTTGAAGAGTATCTGAATATAATTTTTCGAAAAGAAATTTTAAATAATTAATCTTATAGAATAATAGAATATTACATTCCACTACTATCTCACAAATTATTAAAATTCTGGCTTTTTTGAATCATGATTAATCAAGTATTTTCTATATTGATGTTATAAATAATTATGATCGCCTTTCTGATATTTTTTTTTTTTTATTTAACTCTAAATTAATGAAATTATTCTATATTTAATATTTTTTTTTAATGTTTTGATATTCTAATTGTCATCAATGCTGTGCTTGCATGAGGGGCATCCTCATCATTGCCTCCTGGTGGTCCAAGTAGTCTCTTCTTCCAACAGATTGCTTGTAGGCTCTCATTCCTGAAAAACTGATGCAGCACATGGCAAAGAGAATGCCGAAAGCTGATATCCCGAGAGCAAATCTCAAAAAGAAGATGGTCCTGAAAGAAGTAGCACAAGTTGTGTTGATGATAAGTTGAATGTCCTCTCCCAATATTAGGCAGTTGAGACCTGCAATCATGCCATAAGTGGGATCAAACACACTAGAGACAATATTCTCAAGACTTCCAATTATGACTGAAAACTAAGTTTCTATATCAGTGAGTCTAACATAATATCCAGTATTTGGTGTCAAATATCTGTCTTTAACTCCACTCATTCTTTGCTTGACCGGAATAATATTTGTATTTTTAACACTATAATAATTATTCCATAAATTATCCATTTAGTCTATCCATCCAATACATGCTGAGTTTGCGTCGTATCTGTTTTATAGGTCATTTCTTATGTTATTTGAATTTAGGAGAACTCTGGTGGTATCCATGCATCCAAAACAACCAGTAGGCTCTGATGATCCATTTCGACCTGTAGAAATAGATGAAGAATTTGGACATTGAACACCGCTTGCAGTACTAGTTGTACCATAACATGAAATTTAAGTTTGACCTAAACTAGGGACCCAGCTATCTTAAGGGAACTGATTAAAATTACATTATGGATAATTAGCTGGGTTAGCTATTCTATTCATAATAGATTTATCTGAAACTGAATCAAAATCAAATATCTCAGTATAGTAATATTTGTCAATCAAATTTTATAAAAAGAGAATTGAATAATTTGATGCTTCTTCCACTTGGGTTAGGTTGTAATTTCTCATTTATTTTATACCGTTTGTCAATCCATTTATTGATGATAAATCTATTCCTGGAATCTGATTGATGATATCCCCTGATCCTCCTGGCACACAGACCTATACCATATCTGAGACTTCTGAGCCTAGAAGTTTTTGGAAATTGTTTTAGAAGTTTTGAGGGGATGAGATAGAAACTTGCAAGAAATCACAGCTAAAATACAGCGTTGGTGTAATTACAGAGAATATCAAAGCAAATAAAAATAACAAAATACCAAGAATACTAAATAGTATACAAATGAAATATAGAAGATATCGACAAGAATATTTATGGCAGCAAGTCATAGCCACAGTAGCTAACATAGCTAAAGATCCAAGCCCAATAAAAACACCAAAAAAGATCTGGATAGATAAAGTAGACATATTGACATAAGGAGCAGCAGCTTCTTCTGTGGATGTTAGTGAGTTGTCAACATCGTCAATATTTAACTTAATTTGGTGAAGTTGAGAGTTAATTTGATCAATTGTCGAATTTATTGTATCAAATTGAGAAGAAAAGCTATCAGCATTGATGCCGACTGTTTTTAGTCCTTAATTAACCTGGTTCAAAGCATAATAGCTTGAATTTATTGCACCCTCAGATGTCGTATTTGAAACTGACCCCAAGGTATTGGGAAATGATGAGAAAATGCTGCCTGCTGTTCCATCAAAATGATTATAAGAAAATTCAGTCATTTTCCCTCCAATAGTTCCATTAGGAATCTAACTAATGGAACTCAATAAGGCTGTACCTTCATCATATGTGGCTCTTAATATACTAGAAGTGTTTGAAAACTCTACCTTATCAAATTCACTCTTTACATCAACTGATTTGTCTTTCAAATTTTCCAAACTTCGGGCTAATCCATCAAGTCCAATAAATATCTCCCTTCTGCTGAAGAATTTTTAGTTGAGTTTTGCCCATTGATCGTATCATTTAATGCGATTCCGATTGAGCAGCCAACTGCTTTATAACTATATTAGATATCAGATGCCCTCAACAAACCGATGAAAGAAAACACGAGCACTAAGAGCAAGGCTAATATCAGAGTAATTGATGGCCACATCATTTCACATTTGGTATAGAGGTGAGAATTTTTATTTGATGCACAGCAGCAACAGCAACATAAGAAAGGTAAGATCAGAAAGGCTAATAATAGCCCTACCAAAAATGGACCAACAAATAATCCAAGCTAAAATTTCATTGATTACAATATGGTGGTAAACTCTTGCATCACATCATTTTGAGTATAAATCAGTCTGTTGATCAACTAATTGCTGAATTAAAAAGAAATTACCCCGAATCAGAAAACCAGTACTTCATTGTAGTTTTGAATCTTTATGTTTCAGCTTCATCATCATCATTTATCAATGAATCCCTGCCAGAAAAGCCATCACAGAGCTTTATTAGTGTTCCGTACTGCTCTGCTCTCTTGGGAAGATTAAGTGAACAACAAATTGTTAAAAAAAAGATGATAGTGATTGCTAGTTTCATTGAACAAATAATTTAATTAATATAAGAATAGATCGAAGTCTAAAATTCTACTGAACTATTTTTGTTTAAAATTAAAAAAATCAAATAATAAATTATACTCCTTTTTGACTTAAGCTCTATGTTCGTAGCATAAATTGACTGGAGTTTTACCTAAATAATAAATTATATACGTCACACATATTATTTTTATTCCAACAGGTCTCGCAAAATCCTATACTAATTTCTAAATGCAACTCAGAAAATCATTAAAGTTAGTGATACTGAAACTTACATTAAGCTCGAACATTTTCAAATATTGACATTTTGGTAAACTTACAATTAAATCAAAGAGAGATTGCTATTTTATTGGGCAACTATTATTAAAAATGTTTTACTATTCGAAATTAAGACTTAAAGTTTCTAAATTAGTCAATCTTTAAAGGAGAAAACCAGTCGGAATAACCCCAAATACTCGATTTAAATTACTAATGTTCGTACAATTGGCCACTGAAATTCGAAGAGTCTTTAAATTTTTGGAGTTTGATAGATTTTTTAGGCACTTACTCATATTGTTTTCATCAACTAAGAGACTGCATTAATATTAAAATTACTCTGAAAATTCCAAATAAAATTATTTAAGATTGGGCAAATTAATGAGTGGAAAACTAGAGGAGGGTAAAATAAGAGATAACTTTTATAAACTCTCAAGCGAATTGAAGTTTTTAAACCATATTTAGGAACATCTTTTATCTATATTGTCACATTATCTCAAAACAAATTAAAAATTGTGCAGAGAACTCAGCGTGAATAACACTTTAAAGAAAGATAAACTCTCTTTATTGATGGTCATCTGAGAAAATATGATATACAAAGATTACAAACTTGGTGCACTTTGGTCGAGTATATGATTGAGGACAGAGAATAGAATTTATACCTCTTATATTTATTAACAATGGATTTTTAATTGAATGACTTGCTTGGTTCGCATGAACAGCTTCAGATATTTCTGAGACCTAGAATTAAAGTTCTATTTATTTAGGTATATCTCGTAGTGCCCTGAATTGACCATTTCCAGTCCTTGAAATTAAAATAAAGTATCAATCACATTGTTCATGCCGAACATACAATTTCTAAAATTAAGTTCTTTGATTAGTTTCTTCCCATATCTATGCAGAATATGAATGATTTATTTGCCTACTATCTTATTGTGGCTGAGGTCGACTGACATGGACAAAGTGTTATCTTGCATAAACTTGACAAATCGATGGGTAAACTTATCAATCGTCTACTTTTATAGGATTTTGAACAGCACAGGAATTTCATTGTTCTTTCTCACCACTATCTTATGAGATGACGATATTTTGCATCTCTAAGTGGCAATTGAAACTGAACTTGCAACATAAGACTCACAGGTATCTTAAACTTGAAAATTCTATTTGATTTCTAGCAGTTCAATTATTCTCATCTTATTGATATAAATGTTGCGGAGTGATTCGATACTAATGCTGCTCATGATCAAGAAATTATTTATCTTATCCATCAGAATTTGTTTCTTATGCTATATAACTTACTTGTCAACGTGCTATTTCCAGTG
>ERZ724506.526-NODE-526-length-13288-cov-4.368473_pt1 | contig 13288 bp, 22 predicted proteins | sample MGYA00376039_ERZ724506 | MGnify/ENA primary metagenome ERZ724506 (study PRJEB28724, sample SAMN07190887) | wastewater metagenome | isolation source: effluent of sewage treatment plant in Hong Hong | place: USA: Christiansburg, Virginia | collected 2016-03-01 ... | reverse complement strand
ACCATCAAGGAGGGGCACCTCCTGATCATCGATAATGGGATCGCAATTCTCAACAGCGCCTGGCCCACCATGGTTCACGGGGTCTCTGAGGTGCTGCACGCCTACGCCGAGCCCCTTGAGGTGGTCACCACCAACAACCCGGACGAGGGCACGGTGCACACCATTGCGCTTGCCGACGGGCGCATTCTGGTCCTGCAGGAGGTGAGCACCCCTATCTCCACGCTGGTCGCTGACCTCTATCCGACCTGGTCGAGCTGGGAGGGTGGGCAGCAGACCTGGACCTACGTGATCTGAGCCCGACCAGTCCAACCAGGTGGGGCTCGCAGGGGCTCTACCTTTTTCAGGCTCAGTCCGACGGTCCGAGGCTCGCAGGCTCAGGCACGTCCGGGCGTCCTAGGCTCACAGCAGCGCCTGGCCACGCAGCCAATCACGGGTGCATGCCTCCAAGGGGAGGGAGAGATTATTGAATCTCACCAACCAACCCCACAGAGGTCACCACCATGAGCGCACACACCCTCCAATTCGTCCCCCGTGCCCGTCACATCAAGAAGTCCCTCGGCGTTCGCTGCGCAGCGGGCTACCTGCGCAATCGCGAGGTCAGCTTAGAGGATGCGCTGCGCATCCTGGTCGGTCGCATTGTCTAACCCGGGGAGAGCGGATATGCACATCATCAAGAATGCCAATGGAGATCTCTTCTCCGGTATCAAGCACCGGGTGGGCCTGATGTTCCCTACCTGGGGCACGCCTGCCGAGTCGAGCTTCAACGCAGTCATCTTCTCGGATGAGGGCGCTGCACGGGACACGCTGTCCGACCTGGTCACGGAGTTCGAGCTGCAGGGGCTGCAGGTCCAGCCCCTGTCCTCACTGGTGAGCTGACCACCGATGCCCCGGAGCTGCACATACGGCTAGGGGCCTTGATCTCTCAAGGACCTGGTGTGCGGCCGCCATGACATACGGCTGCGAGCCTTGACCAGCCTCGGATGTCGCCGCTGATATACGGCTAGCTTCCTGCACAGCGATAGGACGAGCCTCCCGTCGCCACCCAGATGCGGATCATCCGCATCCAGCTTCCTGGATGCGAGTCGTCCGCATCCAGCTTCCTGGACGCGAATCGCTCGCATCCGCATCCAGGAACGTGGATGAGAGTCGTCCTCATTTCCGAATGAGAATCATCCGCGTCCATGGTCCTAAATGAGAAGCAGCCCGAATCCGAAATGAGAATCATCCGCGTCCATAATTCCCTAGCACAACAATTGCATAACGTCAACAAATAACCCTACAAGCAAAATGTCAAGGTTGCGCAAAAGTCACAATGCACAAATACAACAAAAGAATTATTTAACATGCTATTGCATAACGTCGATTTTCGCTGCATAATGTATTCATGCGCTGAACGGTTCAACGCAAAAACCCCCAGAACTTGAAAGGTTCAAAATGTCGAAAATCAACAAGTCTTTCGTTACCCGTGTCGAAGCCCTGCGCGCTCATCGCTTAGCTGCTACTTCTAAAGACATCGGGGCAGTGCTTAGCACTGCGGGTAACTCGGTCTTTCAATTCACCGAATCGGTGAACGCGAAAATTGACGCGTTGAAAATTGACACGACGTCAATTTTCGCGATTGACCGCAACCCCAAGGTGATCAAGCGCTTCATTCAATTCATTCACGCGGTGAACGCTAAAGATTACAAGCAGATCGACTGCACGACAGCGACAATCGTCTATGCCCTGCACATTGCAGGGGATAACCCCCTCACGGTCGATGCCCTGCATTATATCGGGGCGGGTCTCAAGTCAGGGAAGGTCAGTCCCGAAACGCGGGGCGTTTCACGCGCTGCGTGCAACAAGCTCTTCGGGCGCGTTGGGTTGTCAACAATCCCGACGCAAGCATCCCGCACTGTGGGAAAGAATGGTTTCTTGCAATTGATCGGGGCGACCATGGGTGAACCGGGCAAGGTCAATCAAGCGGTACGCTTGAATGCCGCACACCCCTTGATTGTTGCGTTTTTCGATTGTATGAACGCAGCGACAGAGGGGCAGCTTGATGAAGTAGTGGGCGCTAAGTAAGCGCTGAGTAAGGGCCCCCATGGGGGCCCTTGATGCACCCCCTACACCTGAGACCCCATCATGCAAACCCCCTACACTGCCCCCTATCTGCCCGCATGCGCTTACCCCATGGGCGAACGCGACGAAGTCAGCGACTATATCGCGATGCATCAAACCATGGGCGATGAACGCGACCCATTAGACACTGTTGACGTGCGCGTGTCGGTCAACTGGGACCATTGAACGCGACGCGTTACACCACACACAGACCTTGCACCCCTTAGGGGGTGTGCGGGCATGTTGTGGCCCTTCACGCCGTTTTTCCAGGCCTGGCCAAGTGAAGTGCTTATAGGGCCACAGACCCCATGGACCCAGGTCCGAGCCCCGGAACTCGTCCAAGTCGCCCGGCACCGCCCATCCTGCACCTGGCGCACCTCTCCAGCTCGTCAGGCACCGCCCCTCAAGCGCCAGGATGCCCCTCACAGCGCAAAAATCGAGCTTCCAGGTGGGGTAGGGTGCCCAGGTGCCCGAAACCGCGGTCTGGCGCACCCAGCGGGCGCAAAAACGGGGCTGACGCCCCGTTTTCTGCACCTCAACCGCGTGAGCGGGTTGTATCGAGCTACCAGACGCCCCGCAGCGGGTTGGTGGACAGCTCATTTTCGACAGGAACGAACGCCATGGGCGTTCGCACGACGGATTCTTCGGATTTCAGAAGGTTCTCCAGGTGGACCAGCAGCCTCTCGTAGCCGGGCCTGTCCAAATTGCTTGCCATCCGCTTGAACATGGTCCGGCAGTCCCCACTCGCAGTGTCCGCGTCGATGTCGAGCGCCTGCTCGTAGCTGGATGCCCACATCACGCTGACGACATGGCTGGTCCACCCGCTCCAGTCAACACCAACGGGTGTCACCTTCGTCCAGTATCTGGCGTTCTGTATGACTTCCCTCCATGTGGTCTTGTTCCTTTTCAGGGCAAGAAACCTGTCCGCGTTGGCCTCCACCCACTGGAGAACCCGAACTCGGTTCGCCTGCGGATCCGCATGCCCGTAGCCTGGGGTATCGACTGGTCTCACCACGTGCCTCCCACCATAAGGGCATGCGCCTCCTCGTCGCTCAGACCAACCTCGGCGTTTCTGGGTATCTTGGCACGCCGATCGCTGGACCTGACGAACACCTCCCGTTCGGCTTCGTCGAACGCGTTCATTGCGTCGTCAAGCGGGGACTTGCCAGGCTCTCTCTTGCCCAATTCGGTGCGGTCTCCCGCGGCGAACGGCCAGATCGGTGCCGATGTCTCGACGACGCGGCGAACTCCCTCCATCTTCTCGAGAATTTCCACGGCAGTAGTCTTGCCTTCTGCAAACCCGGTCGTGCCTGTCGTTGAAAATGAGCCCGTCGTGTGCATTTTGATGAAGGCATCCCCTGCCTTGTCGCTGGGGAAGTGATCCGTCGCCAGACCCCTTTTATGCGCTACCGAGCCATCAAACCGCGGCCCCAGTGATGGTGAGCTCTTCGACTCCAGGGGCGGGCCGGGTTCGCGCCCCATTTCCTTCAGGCGGTCCATGATGAACTCCACGAACTGCGCATGGAGCTTCTCATCCCAAGTCTCCGCCATTTTTCGCACGCGCTCCTGGTAGTCAAGGTGATGGTGTGGGATCGTTGGGCGCCCAAAGCCCGTGGAATGGATCGCCTCAACAAGCATTGACTGGTGGTCATAGCCATGGCGATAGCGCGAGGCGGGCATACTTTCGGCCTCGAATGCCGAAATTCCGCGCATCGAGTTCGGCAACTCCAGCCCCAGAACCATCCAATTCTGAAGAAAGGCGTTGAGCGACATGGTTTGCCATGTTTTGCGCTGCATCTTGAGCGCGTCTGCTGAAATTGCCATCACCAGGATCCTGCAGTTGGGTTTGAGTGCTCGCGCACCAGGTCCTCGAGCTGACGCTCGGCGGCCAGCTTGTCTCTCTCCTGCTTGCGCTTCGCGCTCAGCTCTGCGTCTGCAGACGCCACCACGCTATCGACAAGGTCATCGACACTGCCTTCGCCGTTCATCCTGACGCGCACTTCTTCTTCGATGCCGTCCATTGTCAGGATGTCGATGGACGGCTTCTTTCTGGCAAGAGACAGCTCCTTCAGAAGCTCCGGATAGCCTCCCGCTTCCAGGAAACTGCGCATCTCGTTGTGAGAAGCGAAGTCCCAATTTTCGAGCATGCCTTCACGCGCAACCTTGGGATCCAAAGACTTGAATTTCCCCTTGGGGACGCGGGCATCGATCTCGACCTGGCGTTCTGCCTCAAACCAGCTCATGGCTGCCAGCGCCGCGGAGAGCCTGGCATTGCCGTCCATGCGGCTGCTTCGCGGCACATAGTGAGGATAGGTAGCCTCTAGCCAGCGAAGGCTGGTCATCTTCCAGCCTGAGGGGTCAATCGAATCGCTCATGGTCAATCACCCAGCGGCAGTCACTCGGCGGGCGCGCACCTCGGCGGCCACCTGGGCGAGCTCTTCGGGGGTCAGGTCTTGGGCCGCCACGAGCTCCTTGATCGATGCCTTGCGGCTCGCATCGGAGGTCAACCGGGCGCTCATCAGCTTGGCGAACACCGGCTTCAGCGCTTCGCCGGCGGCCAGGGGGTCCTGGGCGATCAGTGCCAGCATGTCAGACACCGAGTTCGCCCCGGAGGTCTTGACCGCGATTGGCAGTCCCAGCTCCAGGCCCTTCTTGATCGCGAAGGTCGAGCGGTGCAGTTTGGGTTCGTCGTCCGCTTGTGCGGGGACGGAGGCTGTCTTGTTCGTCATGTGTTGTCTCAGCTCAATGAATAAGGGGCTAGAGACCATTATAGGTATCCAGCCCCTGCACTTGCGCAATAAGCGACAACTTATTATTCTTTCATGCTGCCTTCCGAACCAGGCCCAGGGCGTCGAAGTTGAAGTCCGTCACGATGTTCTCTCCGAAGCCCGGGGTGCCCATGACAATCGCACGGCGCTGCAGGGCATGCTCCTTCAGGTGGTTGTTGAAGTCGTCAGAGGCATCCACGATGAAGGCAGCATTGACCATGCCTCCCTTTTTCTCGCGCAGCCCGCGGCCGATGCGCTGGCGGGTGGCAACCTCTGCCTTGCCGCCACCGACCAGACAGATGATGCCCAGTGAGGGCACGTCCACACCCACGTCCATGATGGTCGAGCCGATCAGGACATCCAGCTCCCCGCGGCCCAGGGCCTGCAGTGCCTTGTCACGGGCAGCCTGGTTGTCCTCGCCGTAGATGAACTCGACCCGGGCGCCCGCCTTGCTGAGCATCGCCTTCAGGATCTCGCCGTGCTCCTTGCGCTGAACCAGCATCATCCCGTTCAGGCCGTACCGCATCCCGCGCAGCACCTCCGCACAGAACATCTTGTTGCGGAACTCGTTGTGGGTGATCCCCGCGTCGTAGGCGGGCTGCCAGGGCGTGGATCGGAACAGCTTCTTGGGCTTGTGGGTCTCGGGCAGCTGCAGGTACTTGAAGTAGGGCTTGGCCAGGATGCCCCGGTCGATCAGCATCTTCTCGCTGATCTGAATGGCGACCGGGCCGCAGCATGCCAGCAGGCGCATGTTGGCCGCCTCGTCATCCTTCATGAACGGCGTCGCGGTCAGCGCCATCCGGTAGACCGCATTGCGGCATGCCGACATCACCGTGTAGAAGCTGTCCCCGGAGACCTCATGGGCCTCCTCCACGATGACGAGCTCGAACCTGGACAAGATCTCCATGGTTGCCTGGCGGAGCATTTCGTGTCGCTTCACCTTAGCTTCGATCTTGGGGCGATGGAGTTCGATGTCACCCTGCTCCTTCTCGAACTCGTCGGCCAGCTCGAGCAGTCGCTCGCCGATCTTCGCGATCGGTGTCTTGGCTTTTTGCATCGCCTTGCGCTCGGCTTCGACCCTCTTGCTCAACGCGGTCTCGCGGCGGGCCTTCAGTGAGGCTATTTCGTCCTTCACTGTTTTGATTTCCAGGCGCTGGGCGAGCGTCTGCACCATGGCGACCGTGTATTTCGAGAGCCGGCGGCCGATACTGCCGTCGGCGCGCTTGTATTCGATGCCCCACTCGCCATCTCCCAGGATCGCGACCTCTGAACCCTCCATTTTTTCGATGGCGCGGTGCATCTGGTGCATCAAGATGCCCCGGGTGGTCAGAAAGAGGGCAGGGCGGTCGATTCGCTTCAGTGCCATTCGCGCGATACGGGACTTCCCACCCCCGGTAGCAACCTGCACAGTGACGTTGCGATGGCGAACCAGTGCATCGATCGTCGCGGGCTGGTAGTCATACCGGTCGGTGTAGCCGAACTCATCGACCTCGGGGCGCTCGGGGCCCAGCGGCTCTGGGGCTGGCTTGCACACGATCTGCACCTGGTGGCCCAGCTTGCGCAGCCCCTGCACGACCAGGCGGACGAACCCGGTTGGGAACGTCTCCTTGTCGTAGCTGAAGAAGCTGCTGTGGCCATCCCAGCCGCCGCTCTTGAATGCCTGCATGTGCTCAGAGCCCTCGACGCGGTAGGACAGCAGCCGGTGCACCTCCAGCTTTGCGTCCTTGGGGGCGTTGATGAGTTTGGCGGTAACCGCGTTGTGCGCGATGGTCAGAATGGTCATGGGTAGCTTAGGAACTTGCCAATTTGTGGAAATGCTTATACAGTAAGCACTGACTGATTTTCACTTATATGGCCGACCGTGACAAGACGAATCCAGATTGAATACGTGCCACCTGCGCGACTGGTGCCCAACCCGTGGAACTCCAACCGCGTGGGCCCGGAAATGGCACAACGTCTTGCCGCCAGCATCGAGAAGCTCGACATCTACAAACCCATCATAGTGAGACAGCTCGCGGATGGTGCGCTGGAGATCTTGGGCGGGGAGCACCGCTGGCGCTACGCGCTCGATTCCGGCCGTGAGTCGGTCCCCGTGGTCAACCTGGGCGTCATGTCTGACAAGCAGGCAAAGACCATCAGCGTCGCCGACAACGGCCAGTACGGTGAAGACAACGCCCTCATGCTGGCCCAGGTCCTGAAGGACATCGGTCAGGAAGACGTCTCCAGCCTGCTCCCATACAGCGACTCCGACCTGGCCGGCATGTTCGCCGCCAGCGCCCTGGACCTGGACAGCCTTGGCTTCGACGACGAGGCGACTGCTGCCGATGGCACAGAGCTGCCAGATGCCGGGGCCGTGCGGCCAGGCGCGACCCACGCGCTGATGCGCTTCAAGGTGCCTGTTGAGGACCACGAGCGTGTCGAGAAGTTCATCAAGCACGTCATTGACACCCGCGGCCTGAAGGCGGAGGCCGACTCGATGGTGGCCGCCGGCATGGCCCTTGTGGAGGTCATCAACGCTGCTCGGGAGTCCATGTGATCACTGACCCGGACCAGCAGCCCCACTCAGTCGGCCATGCCGAATGCAACGAATGCTGGACCACCTGGCTGGCGGTCTGGCCACTCGGCGCCAGAAACCTGCGCTGTCCCAATTGCGACAGCACGCACACAACACGAACCTCGATTGAGGAAGAAGAAGAATGATCAATATCGCCTCCCGCAACAACGCGGGCGAGATGGCAGTTTGGAAACTCAGCCGCATCGATCTCGTTTCCCAAGATGCCGATGACGCTGAGCTTCACCCTGCCGCGACTGAGCTGGTCACCGAAGAGCTGGGCTACAAGCCGGGCGTCGTCCTGGTGGCCATCCCTGGAGGTCGCGCATGAGCACGCTGGCCGAGCCAACCACCACCGCAGAGCAGGACGAGGCGAACTTTGGCGAGCATGCCATTTGGCGCCTGGTCAACTCCACCATCATTGCCTTCGGCGCGAACGAGAAGGGCGAAATCTTTCTGTCCACTCGAAAGCGTGACCAGGTCGCCGAGTTTCTGATCGGTGTCGATGAGCGTGGCGACGTCGCCCTCTACGAGGTCGAAAAAGAGCCGACGGTTGCAGAAAACGAGGTCGCCCCATGAGCGCCAAGATCAAGACCTCGACGCCTGAGACCTGGCCCATCGCGGACATCACGCCCTATGAGCTGAACGTCAAAAAGCACGAGAAGGAGCAGGTTGCCCGCATTGTCCAGTCGATCACGCGGTTTGGCTGGCGCGGCAACCCCATCATCGTCGATGTGAACGGCGTGATCATCGCCGGCCACGGCCGGCGCCTGGCCGCAATTGAGATGGGCCTGAAGGAGGTGCCCGTCGTTGTCGCCAGGGACCTCACTCCAGAGCAGGTCCGGGCGCTTCGTCTGTCCGACAACCGTGCCGCGCTCTCGGACATCGACACAGACATGCTGAAGATCGAGCTGGCGGACCTGGGCGACCTGAGTCTGCTGGATGGGATCTTCGACACGAAGGAGCTCGATTTCATCGGCGCAGACCTGGGTGAGATGAACCCGGCCGCATTCGTCCATGACATGGATGTGGTGATCGCCGACCAAAAGACCGACGTCGATGCCCGCACGGCTGCCGCCGGCGCAGCCCGCGTGCCCCTGCACAAGGCGTTCGGGTTCAAAGACATCGGTGCCGACTCGCAGATCCACATCACGCGACTGATGTCCAAGGCAGAGGCCGTCACGGGCCTGTCTGGTGCTGAGGCGCTCTCTGTTTTTGCGGCGGCCCTATGAGCCGCATCGCCGACTACCAAAACACGGACGGCACCCACAACGGTGTCAAGTTCATGGCTGCCATCACCGGCCTGAGCGAGGCCGAGGTCGCCTGGACCTGGAGTCGCTTGAAAACCCTCATGCACGAGCTGGCGCTGCCAAAAGAGCAGGCCCTGGCCATCGTCAAGGCAGAAGCAAAGGAAAAGCCATGGATCAAGACCGAGTGATGCACTCCTACGTTATCAACAAACGCTTCCAGACCCGGGTCGAGCGCACCCCTCGCGTCCTTGAGATCGCTGAAGCATTCGGGATCGGTCTGGAGGACAAGGAATTTGTCGTCTTCGACAACCTGGAGCTCCAGATCAACGACGGTGACATCGTCTACATCAACGGCCAGTCGGGCGGCGGCAAGTCTGTGCTGCTGCGCGAGCTGGCCGCGCAGATGGAGCAGCGCCTGAGCCTGGTCAACCTGGACGACATCACATTCGCCGACAAGCCGCTGATCGACCAGATCGGCAAGGACACCAACGACGCGATTCGTCTGCTGGCCACCGCGGGCATCAACGATGCCTACCTCTACGTGCGCAAGCCGAGCGAGCTCTCTGATGGCCAGCGCTATCGCTTCCGACTGGCCAAGGCCATCGAGACGGGCGCCCAGGTCTGGGTCGCCGACGAGTTCCTGGCCGTCCTGGACCGCACCAGCGCCAAGGTGATCGCCTTCTCGCTGCAAAAGACAGCCCGCCGCATGGGCGCCACCGTCCTGGTGGCCACCACGCACACCGACATGGTCGATGACCTGTACCCAGACCTGCGCATCGAGAAGCGCTACCGCGAGAAGGTGCTGGTGGAGGCCCTCGAGGGGGCTGCCGCGCGCGCCAAAGCAGCGACCCTGACCCGTGAAGAGATCAACGAGCTTTTGCTCAAGGCACTGTGAACATGAAACGCATCTCAACCACCGGCCGCGGCACTGCGACTTCCCCCACAACTTCGACACCAACCGGCATCAAGAGGGTGTTCTACAGGGGCGATGACGTTGCCTATCTGGACATGGGCTGGGCGCCAGTCACCGTGGGGCTGATCACCAGTGAGAAAGCGTGGCTCCGCGAGATGAAGCGCATGAAGGTACTCGGCGCTGGTGAGTTCATCCCAAGCGAGTTCCACGCCGTCTGTCACGAGTTTGAGAGCGACGATGGGCACATCGTTGCCATTGTGGCGATTGATGCCGCCAGTCTGATCGATCTCGATCCGAACCAGGTGATTGGAACGCTTGTCCACGAGTGCACGCATGTCTGGCAGATCCTTCGCGACTCGATTGGTGAGCATCGACCCAGTCACGAGTTCGAGGCTTACCAGCTCGAGTGGATCGTCAAGAACATGCTCGACCCCCTGAGCAAATCCATGGACCAGGCGCGCAGCCTGGCGGCAAAACAAGAGAAGGAAAAGGTGGCCACACCATGAACGCGACCCAAGAGCCGACATCCGGCATTCGTCAGCTTGTTGCCGACAAGGCCACCGGCGTGATTTTGCTGTACGGGACCGCGTGCCCGCCCTGCGCCCGCCTCAAGCCCATCCTGGCAGCCGTGACGCAGCGCATGGGCGTCGATCTGCACCAGTTCAACGTCGTCACCGAGATGGACTTCGCCCGCGCCAACTCCATCCGCGGGGTGCCCACTGTGCTCGCGATCCGCGAGGGCAGGGTCACCACACTGTTCACCGGCGAGCCGGCCCGTGGCTTTGAGACCCAAATCGTGGACGCGCTCTTTGCCTGAGACTGTCATGGACCTGACCATCATCGACAAGCCGGAGGTGCGCGTGACGCGCCCGGCACGCACCGGGCCAGCCCAGCTGTCTCTGCTCAAGCACATCTATGTGGAGTGGGGCAGCAAGGCTGACTGGGACGCGCTGTGCGAGCTGCACTACAAGGGCCACACCCTTGCCGCGGGAAGCCGCTACATGCGCTGCATGCTGCGCGAGCCGGGCCAGCCCGGGCGTCTGATCGGCGTGATGGTCATGGCCAACCCGCGCCCACTCGACGGGGGTCGCAATGAGGTGTTCCGACACCTGCGCCCCAACGTCAACGGCCGCGACAACCGCATGATCAACCAGGCGCGCCTGCGCTGGGTCAACCAGAACCTGACCTGGAACAACCGGACGGTCCTGGACACCATGTACCGCTCTGCCGGGATCGCCTATCGGTTCAAGAACCTGGCCTATCGCATGTACTGCGCGCACTACGACCTGAAGTTCGTGGAAAGCCGCAGCTCGATGGGTCGCTTCAACCCGTTTTCCATCAAAACGGGCATGAATTTCACCAAGCCGAAGACCGCGGCCGCCCTGGACGACGGCCTGAAGTTCTTCAGCGGGCACTTTGTGGCATCGCCGCATGACGTTGTGGCCATCCAGCAGGAGCTCGAGAGCAAAGAGCCCGCCGAGCGTGTTTTTCTCGAACGCCGCATGCGCGAGTTTTACTACAAGTGGTCCAGCGTAGAGAAGTCGGGCGACAAGCGCGACCTGGGCATGACCCGGGTCAATGAGCTGCCGATCGAGTACGTCCTCAAGCAGATCATGCAGCTGGTCTTTTCCTCGACCGTCTACTGGATCTGGAAGGCGGTGGACGAGCCCGGCATGCTGCCCCGTGCGATGCCCCTGGCTGCGTTTGATGAGCAGGGCCCTGCCCAGCCCCTCGCTCGCGACTGGAGCGCCTACACGGCCGCCTGCCTGGTTGGTGAGACGCCATGAAGGGACTGACCCCCTACCAGTTCGAGATCCTGCAGATCGTCAGGGCCGGCACCGAAGACGGCCTGGTGGACTTTGACCAGCTGCTGAACAAGCTGTCGTGGCAGCCGTCGAAGGAAAGTGCCCAGTTCACGATCCGGGCCATCTGCGCGAAGGGCCTCCTGAAGAAGGCCGAGGTGCTGCAGCTGCGGCGTGGTCGTAAAAGGGTCTGCTACCAGCTGACCGCCGAGGGGGAGGCCTACCTTGACCCCAGAAAGCCACTGGAGCTGCCGAGAGAAAGAGAAGAGATGCCGTTTCTGGGCTGTGAAGTCGGTCCGGGTGTGTCTGAAAAGATCAGCTTGGACTTAGTTAGCGATGTCCCAAAAACAGAGCTGTCTCTTCCGGAAATCCCATCTTTTGAGCTCCTCGAGTAGCGGTTTTTCTCGTTCCGGGTGTTCATTCTGAAAAGTTAGCGATTTCTCTAGTAAGTGCTTGATCTATAACGATTTTATCACCTGTTAGCGATTTCGACCCTTTCCCTATATATAGACCCTTAAAAACCAAATACAACAACAGTAGTCATTAACAAAGCAAAGTTAGCGACCACTAACATAGATGGGTAGTTCGAGATGAAAAAGTCAGCGAAGATTGACTCGATGGAAAAGCAGGGCGACAATCTTGCCTGCAAACAGCGATCCTTCCAGGCGGGCCTCGTGCCCGCCCTTTTTTCCATGCGAGGTGCGAAGTGAGCACCCCGGCTGGAGCTGCTTCGGCAAAGAAGCGCCCCGGCGGCCGCACCGCCGGATCCAGGAGCCTGACCACCGCCCAGAAGGCAGAAGCTGCAGCGCTGTGGCGCTCCGGCTCGGTCACCCTCGATGACCTGGCCAAGAAATTCAAGAAGCGACCCGAGACGTTCTCTCGCCTGTTCTCGCGCATGTCGATCGAGAAGGGCTCTGGCGTTGCTGCTGCCATGAAGAAGGCGGAAGATGCAATCGCCACCCGCGCACTGACCGACATCGAAGAAACGCTCAGGCGGATCGCAACGGTGCGGGACTCGCACTTCCGGATGAGCCAGGCGCTGGCCATCATGGCGTTCAAGGACATCCAGCAAGCGAAGGCCGGTGCTCTGGACGTCGGCAAGCTCAAGGACGTCATGGCGGTCTACAAGATGGCGTCGGACGTCATCGGCAACTCCCGGAAGGAGCTCTTCGCAGTTCTGGACGTCGAGAAGCACGAAAAAGACAAAGAACTCGACGAGCTGCCCGAGCTTACCGTTCGCGAACTCACGCAGAACGAGGTCAATCAACTCACAGACGCTCCAATCGACGATCTCGATGGGGAGAGCTTGGGGGCGGGGATGCTCGACCTGGACGACGAAGACGGGGCCCCCTGACCATGTCAGAGCCATTGCTGATCCCCACCGCCATCGCTGGGGCCGCCTACGAAGTCATTGCTGATGCCAGTGACTCGATTCGGGAGGCCTACCGGCCGCCGGTCAACACCCTCTTTCTGCACAAGAAGCAGATGGAGGTGTATCAGGCCGTCGAGCGCTTCAAGGTTGTGGTCGCCGGCCGCCGGTGGGGCAAGACGCAGCTCGCAAAAGTCAGCCTGATCAAGTTCGCCCGCCGCAAGAAGCGCCTGGTCTGGTACGTGGCGCCCAGCTACCGCATGGCCAAGCAGATCATGTGGCCGGAGCTGGTCGAGTCGATCCCACGCTCCTGGGTCAAAAAGTACAATGAGACGATCCTGACCATCACCCTGGTCAATGGAACGCGCATCGAGCTCAAGGGCGCCGACAACCCCGACTCGCTTCGCGGGGTGGGGATCCACTACCTGGTCATGGACGAGGTGCAGGACATCGATCCCGAGGCCTGGACCAAGGTGCTGCGGCCAACGCTGGCATCCACCGGCGGGCACGCGCTGTTCATCGGCACGCCCAAGGC
>ERZ724506.523-NODE-523-length-13297-cov-6.972663_pt1 | contig 13297 bp, 27 predicted proteins | sample MGYA00376039_ERZ724506 | MGnify/ENA primary metagenome ERZ724506 (study PRJEB28724, sample SAMN07190887) | wastewater metagenome | isolation source: effluent of sewage treatment plant in Hong Hong | place: USA: Christiansburg, Virginia | collected 2016-03-01 ... | reverse complement strand
TTCCTTTCATACTAAGAAGAGAATGATGTAAACCTAATTGCTGCAATTGTAACAGTGTTATTGATATTTGTCTTGACTTGCTCCATCTTTCTTTTAAGATACTCGTCCATTTTAGTATAAGGTAAAGGGGTAACTATTATGAACGCCAGTGTATTTGCTCTTGAGAGCACTGGAATTTCTGCAGATGATGCAAAAGAGATTCTTCGTGAATTTCACGAAGTGATAATGTTGTATGTGCGTTCTCTCGGAAAGGGTTCTACGGCTGTCGTCCGCGGACTTCGATTTCAACGAACGAACGAATTGTCCATGTCTCCAGTTCACATGCTGAGGAGCGCTGCACTATTTGCAGAACAATCCACCTGTGACGATCCATCTATGAATCTGGATTTGCAATTAATTGCAGAGACGTTTTATGAAATTTTGATCCACCACCAGGCCTTGGGTGGTGGATGGATCAAAATAACAGCCGTCCAGCCGTTCTCAATTGGTGATGGCTGGCTTCTCTATGAATCATCACCATCATTGGTATGATTTTCATTACACAAAACCCACCGCTTGCGGTGGGTTTTTTCTTGGTTTTCACTATAATGAGCGCATAAATCTTATCTTCTTTTTCTATGGCAAAGACATTCCTCCCATACGCATATCTCCGTTGAGCGTTCCTTCCGTTCCAAGATGCGAATATTTCTATTGCTACTCATGCACTTCATTATGGCACTGCCGCATTTTGAGGCATACGCGTGACGGTTACCGATGAATGAAATGCACTCTTTTTCCGACTCGATGATCATGCAAAGCGACTCTCTCGCAGTGCGCACTATCTTGGCTATGAAATTGCACCAGAATTTATACGATCTCGATTGATCGAATTTGTAGAGATGAACAAACCAAAGACTTCTATCTATATTCGGCCTCTCGTCTACACGAGTGATCTCGATATTAGCCCACGACTTCATGAGATCGAGAAAGATTTTCTCATCTATGGCATCGAGCTTGGTGACTATCTCAGCGCTGATGGGGTGAGTGCGACGATCAGCTCATGGGTGCGACAAAGTGACGCTTCGTTTCCACTACGTGCGAAGATCTCTGGTGGGTATATCACGAGCGCTCTTGCCAAGAGTGAAGCAGTCGAGCGATGATTCGATGAGGCGCTCATGATGAACTCAGCTAGCAAACTCTCAGAAGGAAGCGGAATGAATGTATTTCTCGTCCGTGATGGTACCATTATCACTCCTGGGGTTACTGAGGATATTCTCGAGGGTATCACTCGATCGAGTGTGATCAGTATTGCACGACATCTCGGATATGAGGTGATCGAGCGAAGTGTGGACAAGAGTGAGCTCTTCATAGCAGATGAAGTATTTCTCACTGGTACAGCAGCACGTATCACTCCTGTGAACAAGATCGAACAATATATTCTTCCAGCTGATCGCCCAGTATTCTCAGCACTCAAGTCTTATATGAATACTATTTTTAGCAGAGAGACAACTCCATTCTCTCATTGGATTGAAGAAGTGAAACTCTAGAAATAATCTACTCTCTTGCTATTCCCGTGGAGGCGGATGACCGAAGGAAATGCAGCGAAGTGTATGGTCGCACTGAGTCGCGAATCTTCTTGATAGACGGAAAGAGATCCCCGTCTCCGCGAGGATGATAAGAGAGCAAAAGCCTCCCACTTCCGTGAAGATGAAAAATTTTGTATTTTTCAAAAACTTTGCTACAATGTCCCTGATCTCGAAAGAGACCTACATCCGTATTGAGAATTAAGCCTCTCATAGAAAAAGACCCGCTCTAACGGGTCTTTTTCTTATTTACGAAGATTATGCAAGAGTTTCTTGCGATCTCGTCCAGTCACTCGATGAGTGACAATCTTGTAACCCATAAAAGCTACAAGATATTTGAGGAGATTCCTCATACATCCGTATGAATTAGGAACTAAACCTCCCACTCCCAATGGAATGGGAGCGAGCCGATTGTATAGAAAGGAGTGAGGAAAACAAGAATAGCGGAAGATCCTGAATCAAGTTCAGAATGACGAATTTGATAAGATCCCCGCCTCCGCGAGGATGAAAGATTTTAATAACTCCCCCTACTCGTAAACTTGTCACCTCGACTCATCGCGTCTGTGTGATTCGCTGGACTGCTGAAACTGACCATCAAGGAGGTAGCTGATTCTTGGTGGAATGGTTTTTGTATTGCTTCCCCTCGTTGAAGGGAGGGGGATCAAGGAGAAGTTGTATCAATTCCTATCTTGAGGGGTGACACGTAGTGACGGGGTGGATTTGTATTATTCCCCCTCATTGAGGGCAAGCCTCAGCAGTCCAGCGAAGTGCATTGTCGCACTGAGTCGGGGGTTAGGGAGTTGTATAAGCCATGGTGGCTTATACTCTTGTATGAGATTCAGTGCATCTATTGCACTTCACTGTATTGTTGAGGAGATAATCATACAAGAAAAGTGGATCCCGAATCAAGTCCAGGATGACAGTATTTCATGATCTTGAAAGAATGAAAAAGCCTATTGCGTTATTTCTGTTCCACTCTGTCATTCCCGTGTAGACGGGAATCTACTTTTCTTGTATTTCCTGAAAAGCGACTTTTAGTTCCAAAAAAAGTTGTAGATCCCCGATCGGAGTCGAGGATGACCCTCAACGAGAGGGCAAGTCTCAGCATTCCAGCGAATCACATGGACGTGATGAGTCGGAAAAACGAGTATTTGCGAGGATGGCATCCACTCACACTTCATATACAACCCTTGACATCTCTATACCTATTGACGCTTTCGATCTCATTACTACACTGAGGAGTAATTCTAAAGTATATCCCCTCCAAGAGAGGGGATATACACAATACTCTCAACAAGTTTAAAACAAAAAAACGCCAAATATACACAAGAAATCGAAAACGTAAAAAAATAATTAAAAATCATCTTGACGCACATTCAGTATATGCTATACTTTGACAGTTTACATACATATTTATCGTGTGGCATATGGCATCTTGGAATCTATTCTCATCATCTCGTGAGAAAAAAGCTATTGAATCTATTGCTCAGGAAATTCAATCATCTGAAGCACCAACGGGAGCTATAGGAAAGTTGAGTTCAAAAGTTCGTGGCATGGTTGCTGATGTGGCTGCACGTGTACGATGATTTGTCGGTGGCTCATGAGATGCTGCGAAGGCAGCTGTTCTCGCCGCGGCAGCTGCCGCGGCGCCAACGATGGCACATGCGGGTGAGAATATGCAACCAAACCAACCTCTCGGATCGAATCTACAATGATCAGCATCAGCAAAACTTGATGATGGTTCGAGGCTTGTACTCTCTGGTGGTGCGATACAATACAAGGATAAGGTGGGTGTTACTCTATGAGCAGAAAAAAGTGATGCAGAGAGTGCTGTTGGTGGTTTTGTAACTATCGCTCCGTGAATAAATCAAGTCGGTATTGTTGCTGCGGGTCGGTGGAATTACCCTACGGATGGGTATGGGAAAAATATGTCTGATAGTGTGTTTCGTCTCTGAACACAAGCACAAGACGCACGTATAAAAGAAATCAAAGAACAATTGAAGCAGCAGTATATTGCAGAGGGTCTTATGAAAAATAATCCTCAATCTGCAGCTCTAGAGTCGGCATACAAAGAGCTCAAACAACAGCTTCTGCAAAATGGTATGACAGAAGAACATGCTGAGGAGCTCGCAAAAAAATGATCCTACGATAAAGCAAAAGAAACTCATGCCAAAAAAATAGAAGCCTATGCTGATGAGCGAGCAGAAAAAGAAGCAAACCAACAGAGAGAATTATTCGGTACAACCTATTCTGGTGGCCTGATTCTCAATCAGACTGACGCCCGTGAGGTATTTGGTCCGAATGTTGGTAGATGACCATTGAACGCTGCATCTCTCGTATTCTCGAGTTCTACAAATATATCGAGTACAACTTCATCTGCATCCGATACACTCATCAATCTCCATGCTCGCTATGATAAAACATTCGATGAGATTCTCTCAAGTCGTGAGAGTAATCAAGTCGTTACACGTATAGAAGATTTATCTGACCGAATCAAAACATGGACAGATACAACTACTACAACACTCAATCAGGAATATCGTGGTCTCAATAGATGAGAGATTCGAACATGAGTTTCCCACAAGTTCAACGATCATCATGCTGTCACAGCTGAGGTAGGTGGTGTGAGAATGGAAACTCCATCTGGAATATCGAAAGAAAATTCAGGTTTCACCTCGAATATTGGGTATATGTATGCCTCTGACAAAGGAAATGCACGCCTTGGTGTCTCTGCAAATCCAAACGGTGATCTGACATACAGTGCCAATGTAAGTTTTCAACCTGTCAAAGAGTCTCCTGTAGCAGCTGAGATTTTTGCGTCAAAAACTGAGTCACAAGATAATGCTGTAGTTGGTGTTGGTTTTAAGTGGCGTATTGGCGGTAATGGTAATCCAAATCCTACTCAAGTAGCACAATTGACTGGTCGCACACCAGAAGGTCTTGTAAAAGAATTTGGATATATTGCATCCAATCCATCACTGTTTCAGTATGGCAATGGTGAGATAGTCAATACAAAGGTGACTTGACCAGTCATCTCAAAACTTGTCAGCACTGAGATGAAGAATATTGTGAACAATCCAGTTATCACAGCTCCGAGTTCTCTCAGCTTTGTCTCTGGTAAGCCTGGACAGTTTAGTGTAACATTCTCTGGTGTAACACGCCTCGATCTGAGTCAGACAGGTAATATTCTTCCGACGAAAATCAGCGAATCAGTAGCAGCTGATGGTAGTAAAACGTATATAATACAGGTAACCTCTACCAGTGATGTTGCAACAACTGGTACGGTTATTATTCGTGCTGGCACCATTGAGAAGATCATTGATGTATCCGTTATGGCTGCGAACAAGCCACCAATCGCCAATTCAGATGCCGATGTAACGGATTGGTCCACTCCTATTGATGTGGATATCATTGCAAATGACCAAGATCCAGAAGGGGAGACACTCACTCTCACAGATGTATCAGTTGATCCTACTCAGGGTAGTGCGTCAATTGTGAATGGTAAACTCCACTTTGTGCCAAAAGTCAATGTTGCTGGCGCGATAGCTGTATCGTATACGGTACAAGATACACAAGGCAATACGTCAACCGGACGAGCAACTATAACGGTCAAGAAGCCTTCTGTGATTGAAATAGGTGTATCCACGCCTGCTGTGAGCATCCAACAGGCCAATACAGATATGAGCAAATCAATTACTCTGACGACAAGTCAGAATGTTACGGCGAGTAATATCCGATTCTCACTTCCTCCTGGTGTAGCTATGGTTGCGAAGCAAGCAATTGCAGTACAATCATTTGCAAAATCAGCACGTTCTCTACCACAACAAGCAGTTGGTTTTGCAGAGAAATCATTTGTTGCTGAGCCAGAGCCAAAAAACACTCTCGATTATAACATCGTTGTCTCGCCGAATGCTCAAGCTGGTATACATAATATTACCGCAACGATCACGGTCGATGGGGTAGTCAAAGAGGTGAGAAATCTCTTTGCTCTTACAGTTGAGGCGAAGGCTCCTCAGAACTCTGATACAATCCTCTCTGCTCCAGGAGTATCATTCACAGGTGATCAAGGTGTAACTCTTGTAAATAATCTCTCTGATGCAGATGGTATCGACAACCTTGTCTATATCGTTGTCGATGAGAATGGGGAGAAGATTCAAAATTCTTCACCAGACATTAAAAATCTCAAACCAGGCAATTATACTGCCTATACCCAAGCGCTTGCCTATAATCCTAGCACCAAGAAATTTGAACGAGCAAAGAGTGCGACTGTGAGTTTTTCTATAGCAACTCCGGATACTCCTGCGTCCGTCGGCGCTCCAAGTGTGATTATCAATGGTCAGAGTATCATTGCTACCAATAACATCTCCGATGTTGATGGAGTGGTCGATATATCCTATATTGTAGTCGGTCCAAATGGATTTGAGATGCCTCGTCTCGATGGAAATTTCTCGGGTCTGAGCGCAGGAAACTATACACTCTTCACCAAGGCTCGAGTGCGCAATGCAACGACCGGTGAATATGCTGATGTGACGAGTCCACAATCATCATTTGTGATACTCTCACCAGATTCTAAGCCAGTCCTCACACCTCCGAACGTACTCAAGGGAACACTGAGTGCAACCCTGACCAACAACCTCACAGATAGTGACGGTATCAGCAACCTCATATATATCGTCGTCGATGCAAATGGCAATGAAATAGTGAGCTCTTCATCGAGCTTCCCGAATCTCAAGTCTGGTAGCTATAGCGCCTATACCCAAGCTCTCGCATACAATCCGAATACAGGTACATCGGATCTTGTCAGCAGTGAACGAACTCCATTTACGGTCGATGCGATCGATACGGAGACGACTTTCAAGGGTGCTCCACAATATAGCATCGATCAGTCAGCTCGTTCAGTACGAGTAACTGATGCTGGTGCGATGGATAGTGATGGTATCGTCGGATACCAATATTACCTCATTGCTCCAGGAGTTCGCATCGCGAATACAGATGGTAACTTTACCAATCTCCCTCCAGGTACCTATACACTCGAGGTAGATGCGTCTGGAGTCGATGGTGCTACTGGTGCTGTGAAGATTGCGACCAATCCAAGCAAACCAACCATCACGATCGAGGCTCCGAAGGTGGATGCACCAACGATCTATTCTGATATCACGGGTGTACGTCTCAGTGATAGCTCATTCCAGATCACCTCATCGGGTATCTCTGATGCGGATGGTGAGATCGCCTCACTCCTCTACATCGCGACGAATACTCGCACCGGTCAGCAATTATCGAGTGCGAATGGCCGATTTGACAATCTCGACTGGGGTGACTGGGTGGTGATCGCAACTGGTATGGCAAAGGATGGCGCAACAGGAGCACTCAAGAGTGTGAGAAATGATCGAAGTGATCTCGTCTATCAATTCACTCGAGCGAATCCAGATCCAGAACCAGTCATCCCAGCAGGATCAGCATTTGCGAATCTTGGTGATATGACGGTGAGTGATGCGGGTTGAGCCCCTTTGGGTGATGGTTCACCTTCAATTACAATAAATGTTGGTGGTGTTACTGATCCGCTTGGACGCCCAGTTCTCTATAGTGTTACTTGATTACCAGTAGGCCTCAGTATTAACGCAAATACTGGTGTAATAAGTGGTACCTATGATGCAAGCCCTGTAGATAATTCTTGGTATGAGAATTTCACTCTCATTGTTTCCGTACAACCACAGTGATCATCCCATGCTCTCGAGAAATCATTTGTGCTCAGTATTCGAAATGATGGTTAGAAATAGAGAAAGTTGATATCTATAAATAAAATCCCGTTCTTACGGGATTTTAATACTAATTGATTGAATTGTGGTTCATATAGGATTTGGATAATCATCAGCAGGTAAAATTCGATGCCAGTTTCCAAAAATGAGTTGAGTTGGTTCCTCTTCGATGGTAAAAGTAACCGACTTCATAGTATCAATTGGTCAAATAACATTCTCAATATTATTTATTTTTTTACATAAGGTATTACTGTTGTACGTAACATTTCTACATTTTCAGCCATTAGTTACAATAAACCATTGTTGGTTGCTTCAAAAATCTGCAATGTAATACTTTGTTTTTCCAGTAAGCTCGTGTCATACTGATTCTCCTAGATTTAATGTGACTTGCCTATTTTTTAAATTGGGTGGGATGGTAGAATATTGAATATACTGATTATTTGCGTTAATTAGAATACCACCATTATCGGCATTTGGTAATCCTCATCTACTTATTCCACTTGGCAAATTCACTCCATAGAGACTCTCATCATTCTTGCTATAGTCTGCAAGAAAGCCTGTTCCGATATCGATACAGTTTGTTCGTCCGAGTGGCACCGCATCCCACCATTGTTTCGAGGAGGAGGGGGTTGCTGTTCCAGCATTATCACCATCAAAACTAAGACAGAGTGCTGACCGTTCGTTATTATTACTTGGAAGGGTTCGAGTGATCTCTGTATGAATGACACTACCAGCAGCAGGTGCAAAAACTCTATCAGAATAATCCAATACATTTTGAGGACTATATCTGTCTTTTAGGTTTCATGTGAGTTTTGATTTGGTTGCTTGTATGGTTGCGAGATTACCAACTCACTGTTCAAGTGCTTTAAAATCCTTGATATCTGCGAGTGTTGCTATTCGTACAAATGGCTTGTCTTTATATATCTGTGTTGTGGTTGATGTGCGATACGGGGCAAGTTGACTCTTGCCATCGAGATCCACGGTGATCGTATGGGTGAGTGGTACGGGAGTACCGAGTGCGGTGAGATCCCCATGTTTCGGATAGACGACGATCGCTCCGGAGTTGCTCGCTATATCCGTTGCAGTGAGCTTGCCTGAGTCGATCGGGAGTGTGGTGGTTTTCTTATTTGTGCTATCTCGAGAGATCCACACAGACGTTCCGCGTACTCCCACGGACGCTTCCTGTGTATTGATATTGAAGTAGGAGTCATCAGTGATTGGTTTGAGAACACGTGCCCACATCTCACCACTATTGAGATCGGTACTCGTCGCACCACTTCCTCATGGGATACCGGCGTATCGGAGCGTGATCTTGGTACTCGCACTCAGACGGATGATCGAGTTGTCCGGCATGTAGAGAGATGCAAGCGAACATCCAGCAGTTGTCTCGATCGCATCATCTTCGTAGAGGTCAATGGGATCAGAGCTTGATGGATTGATAGTTCTTGGGGGGATTGTTGTTCCACCAGAGCTGTAACCTGGGTTAGAAATTTTGATTTTTCCACCATAGCATGAGCTATCGAGATCACGAAGCGTTGCGAGGATGGGGCGAGGACGTTTTGTAGTGGGGACTGTTACACATTTTGGGTTGGTTCCATCCATATCAAAACCTTGTAGCACTTGATCTGCTTGACTACATCAAAGTGGTAATGCTCCAGTGAGACGAAGGTATTTTTCTCCATTTACTCAACCAAGTTGCCGGCTCTGTAGCACATTCACATCAGATTGCCAGTTTACTCCTATGATTTTTTTAAGTGCATATCCGATGGTACCTACTTCACCATCAGGAATTTCTTGGGTTGTATCGAGAGTGGCAATAGTAATGATGGTTCCAATACTCATTACCCCAATTATGCCACCGAGAGTCATCGCAAGACGCTTATGCGTATTTTTATTTTGGAACATAGATGAGAATTATGGTGCAGTTGGAATAGGGGTACAAGTAGCATTTCCGAGTTTATCAATAGTTCGTATCGCAAATCCTACTGGACATCATGTAGGAGATTGAAGTTTCACAAGGTCTTGTGCATTTATCGGAGTAGATCCACTCATAACATGGAGAGCATTCTTGACGGTTCCATCTTGTGGATCCGTCCAGTCGCTCGTTGCGAGGATTTTATCGAGTGCTTCACCGAATTTACCACCAGTACTCGATGCAAATGCAATACTGCTGATTACGATTGCACCGATACCGACACTGAGACCAGCACCGAAGATGACTCCTCGAGTGAAGTCGTGAGAGAGTTCCTTGATATGAGACATAGGAGAGAGATGAAAATATATCACGATTTATTATGGCATATAATTTTCATTAGGACAATTTTTGATGATAATTTTTCGTTGACGAGTCATAATTGATGATTATGAATGAGATTTATACTGTTCGAAAATATGTCATCCTGAACTTGATTCAGGATGATACACAGGCAAGATCCCCGCCTCCGCGAGGATGACAGAATGCACCATGCTTCATAAGTTTTGTCATTCCCGTGCAGACGGGTGACTGAAGGAAATGTAGCGAAATGCATGGTCGCACTGAGTCGTGAATCTTGATGAATAGACAAGAGAATCAAGAAGAAGCCCTAGCAGTAGATCCCCGCCTCCGCGAGGATGACAGAATCAATACAGCTCCCCCTAGCCCCCTCAACGAGGGGGAAAACGAGGCACGAGTAGGGGGAGTTCTACGAAGATGATTGAAGTAAATGAAGGATAAATACAGAAAAGGGAAGATCCTGAATCAAGTTCAGGATGACACGCAGGCAAGATCCCCGCCTCCGCGAGGATGACAAACGATCGTCATTTCGACCATCGGGAGAAATCCCTTACACTTCTTTCTCAGCGAAAAGTATCTTCTATAAGTTGAGATGACAAATATTTTGTATTTTTCAAAGAATCTGCTACAATGTGTTTGATCTCGCAAGAGATATAAAGTCGAAGGGAGATAAACCTCTCACCGAAAAAGACCCGCACGAACGGGTCTTTTTCTTATTTTCGAAGATCACGCAAGAGTTTCTTGCGGATTCTTCCCTGCATCTTTCGGATGCTGATCTCGTAGCCAAGAATGGCAATGAGATATCTGAGGAAGTTCCTCATAAAGTCGAAGGTTAGTAACTAAACCTCCCACTCCCAAAAGAGAATGGGAGTGTGCCGATTGTATAGAGATGAATGAAGAACACAAGAAAAGAGGAAGATCCCCGATTCGCGACGACTGTGTCGCTCTCTGGACAACTTAAGGCTAGTTGAATCAAGTTCAGGATGACATATTTGATGAGATCCCCGCCTCCGCGAGGATGACATGCAATTGATGAAAAAACTCCCCCTCGTTGAGGGGGAGTTTGTATTCCATACTCTTCATTTTCTTGCAAAGATATCATATTGATATACAATCTATGAAATAACTCAATAAAATATGAATACTTCACTCCTTGTGCGTGTTAATAAAGATATTAAGGAACAATTTGAAGCTCAGGCAAAGCGTCAGGGTGTTTCGATGACATTTCTTCTGAAAACTTTTATGGAGACGTATATTGAGAATCCTCGAATTGTCCGATCTGTTATTGATGAGGAGGTACTTGATACATTGTGGCTATCCGAAAAAGCAGATCATTCTCTGAAATCATTATCTTCCACACTTCGAGAAAAATGATTATAGTCACAAAAATATTTGCAAAATCCTTGAAGACATTTGATATCCAGATTGTTCAGGAGATTCGTTCACTCTTATCCAAGCATAAACGTGGACTTGAAAATAATCTCTTTGAAATCAAGGAATATCAAGATATTATTATTCTCAAGTGATACCTTCAGGGAAAAAGAGTGAGAATCGTTGTCGCAAAGACACCCAGTGGAAACTATATCCCACTTGATATTCTGAAAAAAGAATCATCTCGTGGATATAATATTACCGCAGATTATGATGTGTCCAATATTCTCGATCGTATAAGTATTGATATCATGAAAGATCAATATGAAACCTGGGATTTTGAGTAAATACTGTTTGTAAAAAGAGAAGAATACAAAAGATCTCCATCTAGACGAGGATGACAAACGATCGTCATTTCGACCATCGGGAGAAATCCCTTACACTTCTTTCTCAGCGAAAAGTATCTTCTATAAGTTGAGATGACAAATACAGAAGGGCAAAGAATGGAAGATCTCCGACTCATCGCGTCATTGCGACTCCCTGGACTGGTAAACCTGACCCGCCTGCGTGAGGATGATAAACAATGTTTTCTATCATTCCCGTGCAGACGGGTGACCGAAGGAAATGCAGCGAAGTGCATGGTCGCACTGAGTCGTGAATCTTGATGAATAGACAGGAGAATCAAGAAGAAGTCCTAGCAGTAGATCCCCGCCTCCGCGAGGATGACATACAATTGATGAAAATATTCCCCCTCGTTGAGGGCCAGCTTCGGCAGTCCAGCGAATTACATAGTCGCGATGAGTCGTGGAATAATGGCGGGTTATATTCTGTATTCTTCAGTTTTACTGTAGAAAAATTACTCTCGATTATCTACAGTAGATATATTATATGTTTTCAAAAATAATAATGAGAATTACCTATTCTATACTGTCAATGCTTCTTTTCGACACGAGAGAACTCTTGTGATAGAATAGATACAATTATTCGAATATCTATGTCAGTTCGTACACATTGGGACAATCTCCGATCAAAAATAGAACCTCATATGAAATGGGTGATTTTTATATTGACGGTGGCTCTTACTGGAATAGCTGTACTTTCTTTGTTATTTTCCAATCGTGATTGGCAGTATAGTATGGAGACCTATTGGCTGTATCGTGGAAATGCAAAAACCACAAATAACCATATTGCACTCGTTGTTATTGATAACAAAACATTCGAAAAGCTAGAGAATTCACCGATACAAGATGGTAAGCTCACAGCTTGATTTTGATCCAGTTGAGCTTTGATTTATGCAAAGACAGTCAAAAATCTTCTCGTTGACGGCGCTGAAAAAGTGGTCATTGACGTTGTTTTTTCGAGTCAACAGCCCAATGGAGTTGGTGCGGAGCTCGCTATGTTGATGCATGACTATCCCGGGAGAGTGATTATTGGTATGAGCGCAGATATCGCGCCATTAGCAAAAAACCAATCATGTGAAGAAGAAAAACCAAAAGAACCAATAGCGATAAATGGTATTATTATAGAACAGTGAGTTGGTGAAATTATTCGTACTCGCTGTAATACTACCAAAGATCTCAATATTTCCGGTAATCGCATTCGTCCAAATAGCTACTATAGTGATGTTCCATGGGGTGCTATCAATCAAAATTTGATTCAGGGTATGCCTATTTTGCGTGCAAAATGATTCGCTGATGGCAATGATGATAATATGATTCAATATTACCCAAACCTTGCTCTCTCCGCTTTTCTGACAACAGATAACAAACAAGTATTCTTATCGAAAGAAGAAGCTCAAAAGCGGGATCGAATGACTTATTTTAGTCAAAAAGATGGATCAAATGCTTATCCAGTGTACAGTCTCTATGACATATACAACAAAACGACCACTATGGAGGCATACTTTAAAGGGAAGGTCGTATTTATAGGTGAATCATGAACGCTTATTCACGATAGTGTCAAATCTCCTATTGCCCCTATTGAGATGCCATGAGTTGAGACTCATGCTCATTACTACGAGAGTTTAGAGCGTGGACTTATGATTCATGATGCTCCTCCTTTCGCAGTGATGATTGGGCTTATCATGATGGTTATTATTCTATCTGCATCTTTTGTTTTTGTTCCTGGCGTATTAGCAGGATGGTGAACGACGCTATTCTTTGCAGTCATTTCTGTATTGTTTGGTCGATATCTCCTTGCAGGTCATCAGATGATTATTCCTATTGCAGTTATTCTCGTTGCTATTGGGATGAACGGATTTCTCGCATTCCTCCTCAAATACATATTCATCGAACGTCAGAAGAACGCTATCCGCAAGGCATTCGGAAGATACCTCG
>ERZ724506.522-NODE-522-length-13330-cov-3.599397_pt1 | contig 13330 bp, 7 predicted proteins | sample MGYA00376039_ERZ724506 | MGnify/ENA primary metagenome ERZ724506 (study PRJEB28724, sample SAMN07190887) | wastewater metagenome | isolation source: effluent of sewage treatment plant in Hong Hong | place: USA: Christiansburg, Virginia | collected 2016-03-01 ... | reverse complement strand
TTTTTAATTCTTCTCTCATTCGTTTTTATTTTGCCAGCATTTATTCGATAGGGCCTTATTTTGCTTCGTTTCTCACTCCGGACAAGTTGAGAACTTATGAATTGATTTTTCTTTTCTCGCGGATTTATTATAAATAATCTGGGTAGATATTCTTTTATTCGATTAGTTTAATGTATGGTCTGTCTTTTCGAACTCCTTTTTATTTAATGAGCTCATGCAGATAATGTAAGTTCTTTTTCCCTTGCGATTTAGGATCAGTATAGCTAGTCACTTCATTAATATATAATTACTTTTGGATTCATCGTTCCCATCCAATGACATGGCTGATCCATCGATACTTCTGGTTCGTTTTGAAAAAACCTTTTTTTCAAGACCCAATGTTTGCATTTGCTTGATTTTGAACTGTTAAAGAGCTTTTTCTTTAATTTAATCCGCATATTACAGCTTTCTAGCTCTTTTATATCTTTATTGTTCTCTTGGGTTCTACTGATTTTTATACTTTTCATTCATCATTTCCTATAATGCAAGATATCGGTATTTCCCTTTGTAGAGACCCTCAATCTATTTCTCATTCTCTTTCAGTTTCTCTCTTTAATATTCCTTCTGGGCTTCATTCCGAATCCTGTCATCTCTTTTGAATTCCATATAGTACTGATCATGAGAGCCAATTTCGTACAATTATTGAGACCTCTTTAAATTCTACATTTTTATTTCATGGATCTTATGAAACTTCTACTCAAGTTCAGGGATGAGTTGCTTTTATATAAACTACTCTTATTTTCGTATGTAGAGAGGCTTTTATTTCTGATATACTTTTGACCATTATTTGAACTCCTCCTTCTTTCGTAGATTTTATTCTAATTATTTTTGTTTTACAAGCTGCTTTTATTGAAATTGTTATTATAATTTTTGTTTTCGTTACTAGGCAATTAACTGCTTTTTCTAATGTTCAAATTACCTTTTCAATTTTTATTCTTCGCTCTTTTTAAGCAAAAATTATAAATATCTCATTTTTTCCTCTTATCTCTTCCGTTTTATTTTCTGAATAAATTCGCTGGCCTCTTTAGTTTTGGGATTATCAATGCTGTAGTAATCACTCTACTTGATATTCTAGTAGTCAGGTAACTTCAAGTTAGCTTTTCTCTCATAATATTACTTTTATAGTGAGTTTCTGAGATCTCCAACCTTATTTTTGATTTAACCGTTCTTTATTTTTAGAAGCCTATATTTGTCCACTTTTTAAAGTTCTTTGAGATCATCCTTGGTGAGTGGTACCTAAATGTATTTTCATTATACTTGTCTTTTCAGCTTTGTTTTTTCGTTTATACCTCCAGCAACTTTTTCAATTGCATTATTAGCCACATCTTCAATTCCCTAAATAAGTCATCTCGTACTAGTTCAATATACTGGTTAGGACTTACTGAATTTTTGAATATATTCTTGAGGACTTTGCTCTAACCCTAGCCTCCTTCGAGGTCGTGGATTTTTTCTTATATTAAACTTTGGTAATTTTGTATCATCTACTTAAAAGAAGGGATACTTGTTTTTAAGTAAAGTTTGTTAATTTATACGCTTTGTTGCGCTCTTTCAATAATAATGGCTACATATTATAATCAGGGCTCAATGGCGTATAATCCAGTTACTTCTTTGGAGATTAAGGAGTCTTCTTATCGTAAATCAAGAATTTATTATTCGATTTTTATTCTTTGATGGGCTCCTCAGGCAGGATAAGGGAAGTCACAAGTTACTCCCTGGGCGATTTCCTGTAGATCATAATGTCTATTATATTATTATTATTAAAAACTCAATAAATTTGTTATTAGCAATAAATGAATCAATATTAATTACATAATCGATATTTAAAAGAAATTAAATTTTATATGGGAAAATAATCAATCTTAACTTTAACTGATATTAGTCCTCGTCTTTGCCCGACATTCTTTTTAAACTTTGTGTTATTTGTGTATGTTTTTGGTCTTATATTATCCATTTTCATTCCTTGTGCTTTTATTACTTCCTCTGTGAGCATTCATATGTCCATTCAATTTTTTCTTCGATTCAAATTTTCTGGAACAGGTTTCACACTAATGTGTTGAATTAAGATCAAATTCGCTGCATATAAGAGAATTTACTTGGCTAGAAAATTTTATAACTTTTTCAAGTAAGGCTTAAATTAAACTACTCTTTTTAGTTTCCCGTTGATAATTTATTCAGTTTGTGAGAATATTTATAGTTCTGGGTCTGTGCAGGGAATCTTGGGCTCCATTTTTGCCATTCCTAATCAATTTTAATTTATTAAATATAGATATAACAATAAATTCTTATTCAAAAAAAGGTAGCAACAAAGTTACCCATTAATTATTCATTAAATTATTTCCTTCTTCATATATATCGATGCTCTCCAGTAATCTCGGATAATATTCAAATAATTGATGGATATAATATGCTCGATTTCATGTTAAAATAATTATTAACTTTACTAAGACTGTTATTCAAGCATCATGATTAAGCTAATTCATAAAATCTTCTATCTTGCATGCATCAGAATCTGATATACAGATATTTCCTTCAATTTTAGTAAAAAGATTTATAATTTGATTTTAATAAATTATTATTAGATAAAAGGTAATATTGTAACTTAGTGGGGAATCGAATATGGAAAAGGGACAAAAAGTAAAAATATTTAACCAGTTCTATCTGTCTTAATTGCCAAACCTAGATATCACGACCATTAGCAAATATGAGAAAGTTCGAGCATTCACCAAAGGATGCTTGCTTCGAAGAAATAAGCATTTATACCAGAATTTAAGGGCATTCACAGACGATTTACAAACTATTCTCAGTTATGATCCGGAGAGTGCCAACATTGTCTTCCAGTAATATAAATAAATTCGATTCCACTACAAGGAATCAAATAAAGAGGATAGCAGAGTCAAGGTGCAATGTCGGAGGTGTGGCCAATACACTCCTCCTTTCAAGTACTGTCCTAAATGCCAAGATGTTCATTACTGTAGCGAAGTTTGCGAAATCAATATTAAACTAACTCATGAGAAATAATAGTGTAAAATAAAGTCATATCCTAAAACCCATCATCCAATTTTGCTGGAAGTTCATTTTGGGAGCAACTTGGGCCAAAATATTTAAATTTATTTTCAGCACTAAGCCAGAGCATATGGTCTTGTCAGGGGAAAGCAGATTATTAAATAATTATATTAATTTTTTATTGGAATTAAGAAAACTGCTAATAGTGAACTCAGAGACACGAGCAGAAGAACAAAAATTGAATAGAAACTGACTAAATATAAACTGGAGTTGAAAAATAATGAAAAATATTTATAGTTTCAGTTAAGGAACGAAAAGGATTATCCGACAGGAATTCTAAAAGTAGATTTATAAGACATGGACGCGTTGAAGAGAATTTATGAACAGAATTAGTTACTTGAATAAATATAGTTATATTTGTTAGAACAGGGCTCATTAATGATTGAGTGTGCCGAAGAGATACATAACAATCACGTCCATTATGTCTACATCTTTAGGATCCCTTGAAATGCTCAAATTTTGAATGAGAAATCATTTTTTTACTTTTATAATATTTATACCCACTTTTTTCTCAGCTCACTTAACTTTTTACTATGACCTTTCCAAATAGCCTGATCTATTCCTTCAGAATTTTTTTGGCAGTACTTCTCTGAGTTCTCGAATGATACAAACAGTTCGAGTAAACCTATTTAATTTTCCAGTTCTTTTCTTTTTTATTCGACTGATGATTAGGGGTAGCTTACTGTGTCCTTATTGATTCTTTCAAGCAATTTCAGCATGTTTAGTTTTTTTATTTGGTGATTTCTAATAATTTCAGCTTTAGAGTAGCTAAAACTTTTCACAAACTTCATTAAGTACTCATCATATAAAAATTTTCCAATGTTTTTATTTGACTTTGGGGTCATTGACCGGGGTGAGGCGAATTTAGTCCCAGTATTCGCTGATTTTAGGATCCCAAACGAATTTTTAAACAGATCTTCAAACAAAATATTTAAAAATTTGGTGTAGACTTTTAAATATATATCATTGTGGGGTGACTTGAACTGTTAATCGCAGATGATGGGTAAGAATATTTAATTTTTGTAAAACTACTCAAGCAAAACTTATAAGATTTAAAAAGTAATCTACACTTATTTATTTTCATATATCCAATACATAGTTTTTCCCATTGTTTTAAACTGAACTTAAAGCTTCTTCTCCTCCAGTTTTACATTCGATAAATATACAGATTTATAAGCAGATGCATCATCTTCCACAACCTATTTTCTTTTTTTATCTGCTACGGTAACCTTAGTTTAATTTTTTTCTTCGTTTTTTATATTCTTTTCTGTTTGTGAATTTTTCTTTCGTTATCCGATCATTGAAACGTTAATGTTTATTTCTTATTATTCATATGAATTTCCGAGATTAAGTCGGAGCTGATGGAATTTGTTACCAAGGCTCAATTTTTCATCTTTTTTTGGTGAGCTTATGTCGTAGTCAGATTTTAACTCATTAATTCCAGGATATTTGATTGAGGGTGATAATTTTTTATCTTTCTCTTGACTTTTTTCATTTTTTTTACCGCTCTACGATCTATTTTTCATAGAATCAATAATTTAATCAGTATCATAGTTCCAGTCTGAGCCAGCTGAGGATTTTCTGGAAGAATAATTTTTCTATTCTTTGTAATACATATTCTTATGCTCGTAGACACTTGCTCCAAATTAGAAAGTATCATCTCCCTCAAAATAATTTCTCTACTTCTCTACTGGTTTATTAACCTTAATTTTGATATCTGATTTCTTTTTGTGATCAGGCTATTGTTATTACTCAGAACCAAAGGATCGAATTTACTAAAGAATTTGATCAGTTTCCTACTAGTTTGTCATATAAAATATTATAGTGCTATATGTAATTTAAGATCATAAATGAAAAAGAAATATAAAAAAACAAAATAGAAAAAAAAAGTAAATTGATGAAATAGTATGATAAATTTAGATAAAATATGGATGTGTATTTGATTTTATATATTATGAAATATAGAAATTATATTCGATGATCCGAGGAGAGAAAAAATATTTTCGAAGCATCTCGGAGTTCAAATTCATCTAAAATAAGCAGCTGGGCAAAGGATCATTTGGGTAAGTTCGACTAGCCCTCCACATCTTAACTAATAAATTATACGCAGTCAAAATTGTAAAATCATTATTACGCAGGTGGAAACCAAATAACTCACCACTCCAGTCAGCATCAAAGCACTCAGGAAATAAATTAACTTGCACTCCTCTATTAATCACCCTCATATTATTAAAATGTGGCAATTCTTCTAGGAGAACTCCAAAGTTTATATGATAATGGAATATGCTGAAAGGGGCAACTTATTTTATTATCAAAATTAAAAAAAAGCTTTTTCTTAGCTTGAAGCCTCCACTTTCTTTTCTCAGGTCCTCTCAGCTCTTGAATATCTTCACTCCCTGAATCTCGTCCATAGAGACATAAAACCAGAAAATCTACTTCTTGACAAAGATCTGAATATAAAACTATGTGACTTAGGATGGGTGACTTAGGGCATTAACGAAACCCACACCATTTTTTGTGGGACTTATTAATATATGGCTCCCTAAATGATTTTCGATAAGTCCTATGATCATAGAATTGATATTTGGGCATTGGGCATTTTATTGTACTAGCTTTTGCATGGATTTGCTCCATTTGAAGGGGACAAAATCGAAGAAGTCAGAGAATCAATGATAACTGGCTAAATTTATTTTGACTCAGAATTGTCTAGCAATGTACAAAATTTAATATTCAATATTCTAAAAGTAAATCCAGGTGAGAGATTAAAAATTTAAGAGATCAAGAACCACCCGTGGATGATTTAAATGAATAAGAGACGAATATCAAATTAATAATAGCATGAACAACCATCTCGAATTTATCTATCGAAAGAAGCTCATCAAAATAAAAATAGATTAAAGAAAAAAATAATAAATTTTAGCCTAAAAATATTACCTTCAAAAAAAGAAGAGCTTACCAAAATACTCTCAAATAGAGGGTTATTGAAAAAGAAACAGAACTCTCGCCTCAGAAGCAATATGTCTATCGAAAATATCAACGAATTACAAAAATCGAGGTCAAGGGAGAAGAACAAATAAAACTATAAGCTGATGGGAAAGAGTTCTAAAAGGGAAGAAAAGGGACATCAAATACACCTCTCTGACTTCTCTTAAATTCTCTTTAAAAGCAAAATGAAAAGATAAACGGATAATCGAAAGATCAAAGAGCAAGTGCGTTTTAAAACTGAAAATGGGTAATGTTTTGAACTATCGAAGGGCCACGCGGGATTAAAAAAGAAAAAAACTTTGCAAAAAAAGATATTTGGGGAAGCCATTTTAGGACATTGCAAAGCTGCTAAGCATTCATAAATAATTCGAAATAGTATTGATTGATTATTTTTATAATATTGAAACTTTTCAAAAAGAATAAATACTTGGCATTTGTTTGTAATTATGGCATAATATATAAATAGATAATTTTAAATATAAGAACAAATCATTTTAAATATGAAACTAAAGAAAATTCTTATCAGGTATTTCCCTCCTGGAGTCATCTTATAATACGTTCGAAGCAACGGAGAAGTATAATCGAAATGCATTGATCTGCTCAACCTCTCCAAAGAGACTGATGTTGATGAGCTAATCACTGAAATTATGGCTGAAGAACCTTTAATAACTGAATCCAAGAGACCGCAAATCAAAGCAATAATTAAAAGTATTTTTATCATTAATTTTAGAGTTAGTCAAAAAAATTTAGTAAAAGAGAGATCAGTAATTCTAGTTAGTCAAAAAACTTAAAGGTCACGTTTTGCCTTTGACAAACTGCTGCTTTAATAAAAATGGCGATAAGTTCATCACTGGAAGCTATGACAGAACATGTAAAATTTGGGATACAACAAGTGGAAATTTAGTTCACTCACTCGAAGGTCACAAAAACGCTGTCTATTGTATGGGTTTCAATGTTCCTTTTGGAAGTAAAATATGCACGGGATCCTTTGATAATACTGCCAAAGTCTGGGATTCAGTTACTGGAAAATTACAGTCTACTTATACAGGCCATGAGGGATAAGTTGTGGCTATATCTTTTGATCCTCACGGAGTTCTTTTGGCAACTGGCTCTATGGACTGTACAGCTAAGCTTTGGGATGTAGAAATGGGTAAAATCCACTCAACTCTCAAAGGACATGAAGGATAGCTCGTCTCCTTACATTTTAACTCAGATGGAGATATGATATTAACTGGGTCATTCGATAAGACTGCTATTATCTGGGATGCTAGAGTAGGATAGCCTGTGCACGTACTTGAGGGACATTAAAAGGAAATTACTAGTACTCAATTCTAGTTTACTGGAGATTATTGCGCTACATCTTCAATCGACGGAACTTGTAGACTATGGGACGTGAGAAAAGGCACTTCAGTCAAGGTCTTTAGTGGGCATACAGACTAAGTCCTTGATTTATCTTTTAATAGTACGGGTACTAAGCTTGCATCAGCAAGTGCAGATGGAACAGCAAAAGTATACAACGTTTCTGAAGCTGAGTGCATTATGACATTAGAAGGTACGAAATATGTAATAAATAGGACATGAAAAAGACATTTCAAAAGTAATTTTCAATCCCCAGGGAACAAAAATATTAACAGCAGGATACGACCAAATAGCAAGAATGTGGGATTCATAGACAGGAGAGCTGCTCCAAAAACTAGAAGGACATACTGATTAAATTTTCTCATGCTCATTCAATTACGAAGGTGACACGATCATCACAGGGTCGAAAGACAACACATGTGGAATCTGGAGAGATAAGAATACTTATAAAATGTGATAATTTGATGAGCTAGATTATATTATTCAATCCTATTTAATTTATATTCAATTCTTTTCTCAGCCAGTTCGAGAATTTTATATTTTTAAGTTCTTAATGCATCAGAATTTAAATAGTTTTTAAATAAGATGTCATAAAAAGTTACCCTTGCCCTCTACGATATCACCATGGGAATGGCCAAAGCAATGAGCATGATGTTCATTGGCCAGCAAGTTGATGCTGTCTATCATAGCGCTTTGATTGTTTACGGCAAATAATACTATTTTGGAGGAGGAATCTGTATGGACAAGCCTGAATAAACTCCTTATGGGAAACCCGTTGAGAAAATTGATATGGGAGAGACCGAAATTCCAAAAGAAGTGTTTGAGGACTATTTGAAGGACTTAGGACCAAAATATACAGCATAGAAATATCATTTGATTGATCATAACTGCAATAACTTTACAGATGAAGCGTGTGAATTTTTAACAGGAAAGCCCATTCCAAAAAGAGTGTTAAATCAAGCCAAATAATTGCTTGATACCCCTGGCGGCCAGATGATAAAGCCATTTTTATTGCAAATGCAAGGAAATATTCAAAATCCACCCGCTGGCATGTATAAATGATTATGGATTTTATTCAAAATTGAATATTACTGAAAAGAACTGCCCTTTTTGCGAGGGAAGGGCTAACTGAAAAATATAATATTTATATATTTGATAATGAATTAGAAATCCTTTGATAACAGTAAAAATTAGATTTAAATAAAAGAATGAACGCTGAAGTTAATATCAAATCTCAAACTCTCGAATAAGATATCTCTGAAACCATAGTAAATCATGCCCCTATCACAGCTGAGAGATCTCAGGAATATCTGGACAAAGCTGCAGTATGTCATAGTACCTCGATTCGAAATACATAATAATCCTGAAGCAGTGAAAGAACTTCGAAATTGTAAAATTCTACTTATGTAGGGGATCTATGGGGACCACTTATATTTTGCCTGCTTTTATCTTTGTAAAAAATTCTTAATGAAGTGTATTAAACTTAGGCATGGACAGCCAGGACAAAGGAAAATCTTTTGGAGTTCTGTTCTTGATAATGTGGGGAGGAGCATTTGTTGTAACGATTAATACGAAGCTGTTAGGTGGGCATATCTCATTTTTCCAATGCGTTTGTGTCCTTGGATATTGCGTTTTTCCGATAGTTTTAGCAGCAGTTGCAATATATGTGTTTAAGATATTAGAAATTCATTTTCTATTGGTGAAAATAGCAGTATCAGGAGTAGCATTACTTTGGTCAACATTTAGTAAATAGTAATAAAACGTAGGTTCGATTTCTTTTATGAATGTCCTAATCGAAGATGATAAGAAATACATCGCAACATATCCAATATTCTTATTTTATCTGTTTATTGATTGGTTTACATTATTCATATGATCATAAATACCATATTTTATATTTAACTATGCAATCTCTTATAATTCGATCATATGATCAAATCTTCATCAATCCTTCTTCTACTTCTGGTACTTTCTCTGTCTGCGAGGACCCCTTTTAATCTTACAAATTAAATGGCTCAACCCAAACTATCCCGTGAAGAGATTCCAGCCAGGACAGTGAACAAGCTTGTTTTTGAAAATTATGTTGAATCTCTATCCAGAATTAATTTCTAAATGAGCTCATTTCTTTATGTACATGAGGGAGCTCTTTATGGAAGTGATGCTTATAATTTGTCTAATTACGGAGGCTTCTCATCTCATTGCCGAATTTATAGGACTGATCTCAAATTGAGACAGTACAGATAAATGGTTTTTAATGTTAAACCTGAAAATACTTTGGTTGTCGAAAATAAAAATTCTAATACTGACAATGTCCTTGCTAACATATTGATTGCTCATGAAAATAAGTTTATTAGCGTGTACCAAATCGTTACACCTCCACAGGTTAGTGGAATTGGCCTAGGGACCTAAAAGGTGGATTTTTCAACGGGATCTCAACTCGTTTTTAACTTTAGCGTGGAAGCAGGTGAGAATTAAAAGGTTCACTTATTTACTTTTGGAGATTAGGCATACATAGTAACAAACTCCAAACTCCAAAAATATAACTTGACAACGAAAGAAACAATTTCAATATAAAACTATACCCCAATAAACTCAACAGAAGAAATATCAATATTTAAAGCCGAGGCTATGGATAATAACGTTTTCACACAAAAAAAAAGGTTCTATTTACAGACTTCAAGAAAGATCTACGTCTATTAATTTAAAACTGAAACGTAAGTGTAATTAGTTACAACTATTGATTAATTCACAGATGTTAATTTGATCACCAGTACATATAGCAATGGCTACTTCTATGCAACTGCTTTTAATAAACTCTTTGTTATTAATTTTAGTGATACCAAAACATATGAGGTATCTGAAGCCCCTGTCAACGGAACCTGTGACTTTATGGAAAAATTTTCAACCACTCTTCATGTCTCTTGTCAATATGAAAAACTCACTTATATAATCGAATTCTTTGTTTTAGGCAAAACAGTGACAGTGAACAGATATTATGCGAGTGAGGATATTCAGGGTCGGGCTAGGACAAGAAGATTAGGCAATGGAAAGATGGCCATAATCACAGATGATGATATAAGAATTGCTTCATATGGAATCAATAGACACTTATTGTTGTAGAGTCAGATTCCTCCCCCATAATTCATCTTTACATTTAAGTATGGAATTGATATCGTTCCTATTAAGAAGGCTACTTCTCCATTATCAATGGTAATGGTTTCGTTCACAGCCGAGAAATTGGCAGTCATGGAAATCCAGCAGAACCCTCCATAAATATACTGCTAATTTCCTACAGATAAAGTAGGTAGCTAGTACCAAATCCTAATGCAATTTAATACATCATTATGCAGCTATGTGTTGAGATAGTAAGATTTGCTATATGGAAATTTGTAAAATGTATGCTAAATATCAATTCCCATTTTAGTTGTGAGCAAACAAGTGCAATTATAACAAAAGCATACTAACTTTATTCAGATCATATTATTCCTCATGATTGTGGGCACAATTTTGCTGATTGCCGCATTAGCCATAAAATGTCATAAGAATTTTAAAGCTCAAATATAAAAAGCAGAAAAAACAATAGAGAGATTGAAGAAAGGTTATAAAGAAGACCCTAAAAAACTCGTGGAAACTTGATTTATTCGCCTAGTTCAAACTTTATTCCATCTTTTTTTATTTATCCATTAATTAATTGATTAAAGAACATTAAGCAAATGGAAAATATCAAATCTACTTAAACAAGGTACTCAAATGTTTTCTATCTCTAGCAAATCGAATAAGTCAAATTTAAAAATCCGGTTTTTAAGTAACCGAAGTTCGTATCCTGAAAATTAAAAAAAAAATAAAAAGAAAATATCATTCAAATATCCATAACCCATAAACAATTAATTGCACATTACTCTTTCCTGATTTCGAATTTCTTATTCCTTAACATTCTCTCTAATTCGGCTTCAATTATTGTTTTAATTTTTAATCTTAAATTTTACACTTTAGTAGAATAATCAAATTCATTACAAATTCTCAACATAGAATGAATCTAGCTTAGCATTATGAACCCAAAAGTTCCAATAAGTTTTTTCTTGTCTTCAACCCTGCAAGCCAAACCTTTGAAAGAGTTGACTTTAAGAAAAATGATACTTCTCATTCATATTCTACTACATGTTCATAATCAGGTGCATCCACCGAAGAAGAACCCAGCCCAAGGAGCAGTGTGAAGGTTACAAAAACCCAAGATTGCATTTATATCGTATTGGAGAGTCGGAAGAAAAGAGGGATGAATTGATTTTATGAATTTTTTTATTATTTTTATTCCACTATCTGCACTGGGTTAAATTATGGAGAAATGAAAAATTCGAGGAGGAGATGCAGAGAATAGAAATAAATAGTGTATGAGAAATAAAAAATGAAGAAATAAAAGTTCTAAAGAATTCTAGAAACTAATATTAATTCTATATAATAAAAATAATATAAGATTTGAGGATGTAGAAAATTCGTCACAACTTCTCCTCAAAGAAACATAGAAGGCTAAAGATGTGAAATATTTAATTTATGTAAGATATATTTTATTAATCTGTGAATGTATGAGATAAATATATTAAAATAATCAAAGATGCTAAAATATAAATCTTTAGTCCTGTTTTTTGTTAATTTCATATCATAATAGATAATTATAATTACGAGATGGGAATCTGTGAGAACAAAGGAGATAAGAATATCGTCTATACAACTAAATCTTTGTTAGATAAGTCGCCTGGTTCGAGCAAAACTCACTTGTATTTTTCAACATAGCCATTAGCCAAACTAGATGGAGAATGCTTATTAATTTTAACACACGATACCAAATCCATCAACACCAATAGTTTTCTAAAGGGGCACAAAGAGAAGAAGAGTAAAATTTGCAAATAATACGCCAATGTGACAAAAAATACGAATCAGAATGATGGCGAGGTGCTGATGCTGGATGCATTGACATCAGGGTTGGAAACTCAGAAAATAGGAATATTGATGATATCATAATAAAAATACGAGCAGGAAGAGCGGAGTCAAAAGTAGAAGAGTGAGATAAAGGAGAAAATAAAAAGTAGCATTAGCTCACTGATTGAAAAGAATATAAAAAGTTTAGTTATTACTTAATTATAATGGAAAACTCTCAAAAACAAATCCAATACATTCAAATTCATATTCACTACCATCCAATAAACAAGGGCATTCAAATCAGTCGTCTTTGTCTGTCTCAACGAGTAGACCCAGAACCACTACATGAAGCTCGTGAAGTAATAAAATCATTGATATCAATATCTTCAGCTTGGATCGTCAAAAAAGGGTTCAGCTATTTCTTCTTCTCCCTATTTTTATTCTTTCAGCTTATATATTGAAATGAAGGCGATTTTTTAATTTACTATATCATGCTCCCTTTTATCAAATAATCATCTTAATTTATTTTTTAATATTTTTCTATTGTACGTCGAACTTTATTTTTCACTCTTTCTTTCACCATAGAAAGTAACTGAAATTTTATAATTTTTACTCATTTTATATTTTAAGTACAATGATAGACAGATGAATAAAAAGGTATTGATTAAGATTATGTTAGGAAAAATAGGGAAAAATTAAATAAATTTAATATCTTAGATCAAATATAAAATGGAAAAAGCACAAAAAAATTATTAGATCATCTTAATTAGCTGAGCTTTAAAATCGGAGTGTAGGGCTTATAATTTTCGTTTTTCCTGGAACTTTGCTCATTTGTGCGAGAGTAACTCGAGTTTGAAGTTCCATTTTAATAATTTGTGTATGTGGTGCTAGCAAAAGGACTCGATTGAAAGTTGGAACTATTACGGGGTATTTTTTTATCCGAGACGTAGGTATCATATACTTATTATTC
>ERZ724506.519-NODE-519-length-13339-cov-3.969136_pt1 | contig 13339 bp, 6 predicted proteins | sample MGYA00376039_ERZ724506 | MGnify/ENA primary metagenome ERZ724506 (study PRJEB28724, sample SAMN07190887) | wastewater metagenome | isolation source: effluent of sewage treatment plant in Hong Hong | place: USA: Christiansburg, Virginia | collected 2016-03-01 ... | reverse complement strand
TTAATTAAAAGTCTTCCTAATTTTAATCTTTAAAATTTACTGGGTTTTCATTAAGCTTTTATAAATTTCTTCGAGTTTCTTCAAGCTCCTTCACAGCCAGGTCTAAATCTTTTTTAATTTGTTTCAATTCTTCTTCAAGTTTTTGATTTTTTAATTATAAATATCTGAGTTACTGAATAATTACTGGTTATCTTTAATCTTTTGGTCCTGATTCAGCACTTTCAAATGTAAATATTCCAGTTATGAACAAAGTTTGTTCCTTTATATCTACGCTTTATGTTTTTATCTCTATAACTCAGCATTGAGACACTAATTTCTCTCATTGATAAAATCTCTCTCGCTAATGAGAGTTTAGCATTTATTGAATGCCTCCATATTTTGCAGTATTAATTGTTAGATTTATTCCTATTATTATGAAAGATAATACTTTTGCGTCCATCAGATTATTGTTCTGAGTTTCGTTCTTTTTATAAACTACTCTGTTTTATTCAAGTAATTCTTCTTTTTCTTGTATGCACCTAGAAATTTATTCTAAAATGAAAACTAGTTTATTTCTTATTTGGTACTTGTCATGTTGGCGAGTTAGGTTATTATTGTGTTTCGGTTGCACAGTTCATTGAATAAGTATTCTATATAAAATAATGTTTACCTGAGCTCTTTTAGTTAGGACTGATATTATCGAGGGAGTTTATTCCTTCTTGGCATGATTATAAGATATTTTGGGTAGTGTTCTGCAACTCCCTGACTTCCTTATGAGTTAGTTTTTAAAAAAATGTGGCCATTGCAATATTGCTAATAAAATATTAAGTAAACTAGCATATAATTATATTAGAAAAGGTGTATTCCAGGTAACTTTACTATTTTTATCATTTTTATCAATTAGATACCCAAGTTGGTTAAATCCCTTAAAAATACAACACCAATTTATTAGTATTAAAAATAAGATGTTCTATTGATTTAATTTTATTATAAATAATTAAATTTAAGTTTAGCTTATAAATAACACTCTTTAGTTAAATTATTTTCAACCCAATGCTGGTGCATAATCAGCCATGTGAAAACTTGTATAAATAGGCTCCAGCTGTGCAGTTATCTTATATTTTTACCATATTTTTATTTACTGAATTCGCATTAAGGATGCTGTTTTGATGGATTAAAAATGGTACTCTTTTGCTACTATTTTTTCTCATGTCAAACTCGTATATCATGGATCCTTATGTGTAATAAACTTTAAAACAATCTTGGTCAGGGAAAGTAAACACACTTTCACAGTTGTATAGTTTCTCGATTGCGATCAATCCCTTCATCCTGAGATCACTGAAGGCTAGCCAGTCTCGCCCATATACGCACACTATTTATTTGTATCTCTGATTGGATTGGGGCACTAAGAAGCAATTCATGCCAGTTTGCATTTAGATATCAGGTAATTAAAAGCAACTGTTCACTTATTAGCTGGATAAATCATAGCATATCATTGCCTCTGAGACGGGGTTGTTGCTTAGATAGAATATTCTGTCGCTCTCATGCAGCAGATTGCTGGAGTGGGAGATATTGTAGGATAATGGCACTTATCTGTATTAAATGTTTAAATTTTATTCGAGGGAGAATAAGTTAAGTTTTGATTCATTTGAACTATTTAATGATATGTTCAAATATTTGCTAGCCGAAATATTAATAGGGTTTGACATCACAATTGAGTCTGAAATCGACAAATTACTCATTTACATATTAATTGCATCAGAATCGGGCAATCCGATGTGTAGAGTCTGGTTGTTAGTAAACAAATACTAATTTTTATTGTATTTACATTATTTTGAATCAACAAAAAGCTATAACTTGGACATTTTTAGTTACCACGGCAACGATATCGCATCTATTAAACAATCCTATGAGTGAATCTATATCCAGTTTTAAAAATGAGATTTCAGGATGAGCACTCCTGTGGTTGAGTCTGAAACAATGTCAGGCGGATAGTTTTTATTAATTATTCTTTTCAATTGCATTGTTTATTATAATTATTAATTCACTAATGGCATTTAAACTTTTTATCATAATTTTATTTCCTCACAATTCCTATCAAATTCTTATTTTCTAATTAACTATAAATCAATTTAATCAATCAGGGTGAAAACTACTGCCTTGTAAATTGAATTTAGACGGATCAAAAGGCTGGCCTTTGAATGGTGATCCCTAAGCATCCCATGCTTTCTTTAATGACTCAAGTTGCTTTTATTAATCTGTTGTAGGTAAGCCCATTTGTTTCCTTTGTTGTTCATACATTATTTTACGAATTGCTCCTTGTGTTTCATCGTCAAATTAGTGGAGGGGCTTTGTATTATTTACCTTCGATGTATCAATTTAGGGATCTCCTTTAAAAACAGTGCTCCAAATCTTGTCTTGAGCCTTTTCCAGATTTAAAGTAAGAAGGTTCTTATTTGCAGATTTTTATACTTTCCACATCGATTCACCTGCATTTATTTTTTAATACAATTGACCTTCGACTATTGTCTAGCCTGTTTTTCTTTTTATTGATAGAGAGTCATTTTTAATTATCACTGTTAACTAAATTATTAAATAAATACCATTTTAGCAGTTGTTTGGGGCTAGAGTTAAATTGTCACCTCCACATCATGAGACTATTGACTCCAACTATATTTCTCATTAGTTCCTCCATTATAGGTATTAATTATGGGCTGAACTTTTGCTTTTTTCTCTTCTTCTTATTGTTTTGGTAAGTTCTCCACTTTTTTTATTTATATTTTTTCTTTCTCTTTCTCTTGATTGCTAATATTGGTTGGAGCCTTTTCGATCGGCTTCTACTATTTAATTTGTTTCTTTTATTATTTTTCCTATTTAAACTTTTTCAATTTTCTTTCGAAGTCAGCGGGATCTTTTTTTGGGAATCGTTTATAGTGTTCTTGCTGAAAAGTTTAAAACATATTGAGTAACTTGATGTAAGGAATTAAATACTAATTTACGATTATATCCAGGTGGAAATCCCATTTTATCTCCAGGATCGCATTAGTAAAAGAAATCGGTCTTTCTGATCATGAAGTCGAAGAAAGACTTAAGTAACCCCTCGATCCCCCCAGTTTATTTACAAATGGTGAGGTAAAACTCATCAAATCTATTTTGAAACATTTTAAATATTTAAATTTATAATCTATAATCTAGACTGTTCTGTGAAGGGGATACGAAAATAAAAGTATCATAAAATAAATAAGTGTCTTTCTCGCCTACCGAAATTTTAATTAAAATTAAACATTAGTATTTAATTGCTTTACTTATTGAATGTTTTATTTAGAATTTTTAAATTGTATTATCATGAATAGCCAAAATTCATCTCTTCCATCAGATGCTAAACTGAAACTGACCATCCCTGACACATTTGTCCATCACTTCCAAGAAAAGAAAAAAGAAAGACTAGCCGAAGGTTCAATCTCTCTAATATTTAGGCTCATGTAGAATCTACACAACTGAAATAACAGATGAAACTCCCAACAATAATCGTACTTACTTTTTGACAGTCAAGAATTTCATCACTGAAATCGAGAGCAACACTATTTTCATTCGAATAAACTACCCCTAAAATACCAGTTATCTCTTTGAAAAATAAATCCTGGGTCTTTGTGCAATCTCGTTAAACAAGGCAAAGGGATATTAAGAATTTGATAAGTTGTTCTCTGAATTTGCAGTGATTTTAGACTTTAATTCTGAAAATATCAACTAGAATTTAAAACAAAAAATACAGATGCATTGTCCAGACAACATTTAAACCAAAGATATTACAAATGATGCGAAAACTTTATTTAAAAAAGTGGGCAAAAGCATAGGATTAGTTGTTGGCAAGGCTAGTAGTCTCGTCACCAAGTCAACATCAGTAGCTGCCAGCTCTATCAGCGAGAGAGCAGACCGAATCTCTCGCTAATCGATCAGTTAACAAACAAAAACAAAATGGAATAATGTGAAATAAAAATCAAACAATGTGAACGAATCGCTGAGTCAGTTTATGAGACCCTTGATCAATAAGTACCGATCAATCTAAGATTCGATCGCTTAAACGTTTAAAAATTCTGATAATAAAGTTATCAAGACAGTTAGAGGTAATAATAATATTTTATATAGAATATGGAGAAGCATTCTCTTCATCAATAAATTAGGGATAAAAACTATCCCATGTTGAACAGCCTGTTGTTATGAAGGATGAGGAATCACGTTACGATTTAAAATGATTCAATATAATTATCTCAAAAAATAAAAATATTAATATCAGTATTAATTTTGGCAGAGAACATTGCCAGGCTGCCAGAGCATCATCGTATTCTTTTTCATCTATGCGCTCAAAACTAAGTTATTTGATTAATTTAAATCGAAAGTAGAAGGATTTTAATGTCCTTCATGCACAAATGACAGTTTATCTTCCCATTCTATTATTTTTCCGTCGTCCCCGCTCGTTGAAAACTTAATTCTGCCTAAAGATCTATATAAATACAGTATTACAATTTTTGAGTGGATTTGTTTTTCTCGTTTTATTCTATATATCTGTTAACTTTAATCTCTCTAATTTTTCCCTGGTGCCCATAGCTTTTATCCAGCTTAGTCTCATACAAATATTATTTCATATTTCTTAAATCCCATACTTTGACTGTACCATCAGATCCCCCTGTAATTAGCCCAAATGTTGAAATGCACTCCACTGAAAAAAGCTACTTTTGCCTAGCATTGATTTTGTTGACTGGAGTGGCTGTATTTTTATCCCATATGAAGATATTTCCATCTGTTGATACAGATGCTATACTATTTGCATGTGATGCAACAGGCCCTTATCCCCATACACTCGAATAATTGTATATTGGTGTTATGGCTTCAACACTTTACTTATGATATTTTAATTGTCTCTATAGTGTTATTTTCTCTATATCCCATTGAATAATGTTCCCATCATGGCTAGATGTCAATAGTTTGTGATTACTTCCTTCAAAATTTACCCATTTTATACTAGTGATCGGTTACTTATGACTTTGAAGTTTTACACAGGTCGTATCCGCGTACTGGTTATGATTCCCATCATCAAGAAGTTTCCTGGTTGAAACTAGACAGATGGTAGGATATTTTTTATAGGAAATCGCATACATATTGTTATGTTCAACATCTTACAAACTATTGCCGTACTGTTAAACAATCTAAATCTCCTATTTAAAGTTCCACTGACTTCGAATTTTGATGCTCGGCTTTAGTCTGTCATCGTCAAGCTCCCCGCCTAATGGAATGCAACACTAGATTAATAACGCGAGTACTTTGTAAATGCCCAAAGAGCCCTCCATACTTCCTGATTGTGAAGTTCGAATCCCAGAACCTGAAACAGAAAAAAATCCTTAATGAAATTTGAAAGATGTACTGAAAATATAAGATGAGATACTTGGATGTGGTGACCCCTCTCAGCCACTTGATAGAATTAATACTAGACAGAAAAGGAATAGGGAAAATGAGTAGACGATTATAGATAAGAGGAGCATAAGCCAGCCATTTCTATATTCTATTCCCGCTCTAAGCTTTATACATACTTTAAATATTGTTATAATCTTCTAAATATACTAAAAACAGATATTATATAATTACATGAATAAATAAGACTTTATTTTAATGATTTTATGCAATATCAGTGTAATTTGTTATGCGATAGATGAATGACAAAAATATGTTTGCTGACTTTTTAAAAAGAAGTTTCAATATTGCTATTGTTTTTATTTATATATATAACTAATGAATACCCAACCTCCCCAAAATATGTATCAAAATCCTCCAAACTACATGGGCAACGATCAACAATCTCAAAACATGATGTATAATGATCCAAATAATATGCAATATGGGCAACCTAATCAGATCTACCCTCCCCAAAACTTTAACCCAGTCCCTCAAATGGAAGTTGCCATAGCAGGTGGCTTTGGAGATATGTTCTTTAATATGAATGATCCCAATATTGCTAAGACGAACGTACCCGTCAAATTGGACTCTTCGAACCATACATCCACTGTCGTAGGCACTATCTTATTGATCGGTGGAATTGTAGCGGGCGCAATTGGATTCAATAGCTTCCTGCTGCCCAACCAATATGTGACAGGAATAATCATTGGCATCGTCTACTTAGTATATTTGATATGTTGCATATGCATAAGTGATATTAGGGGATATATCACTAACTTGAAGAAATTTGATTAATATAAATAAATTTATGATTCGATGGTCAGAGCAAAGGGATTCTTTTCCTTTTGGATCTAGTGCTATCATTATCGGACTGTGAGGACTAAAAATGGTACCAGGAGATAAAAAGTTGTGACTCATACTGCCACTCAACGATATAACCCAGCTATATCAGAAGACGTGAGTGGAAATATTACAGGAATACAAGACATCACAAAATATGTGTTTGTTAATTACTTAAAAAAGTTTTATTTTTCCACTCCTCAGAGTTAAACCGCATTCAACAATGCATTTAATGCATTTGTTGCAGCAAATCGAAGGGATCAGTACCAAAACTACACCAAAACATTTGATATTTAAGGATTCCAGGAGGAAGTTGGTTTCTGCGCCTTGGGAGAGGGTAGCCATAACTCAGTTGTGTTTTATATCACTGCATTTTTGGGCTTGAGTCTTATATATAGTTGTATCCTAGAGAGATCTGTTTCTAGATATTCAATCAACATTGTGAAGAAACTCACCTGTACATGATATACATCTATCATTTTAGAAATAAATATTTTTTTTCTACAATTCTATCGAATATTCCTATTTAATTATTTTATTTCATTATAATCCACAGTCTAATTATCTAATAAAATATAACTTGTAAGAAAAATGGCAGATATGACTAGAGGCAGGGTTAGAAAGCCTGTAGAAGAGGTAAAGAAGCCATAATAAAAAGAATAAGTGAAAAATATCGTTTTAATTCCAACTGTAGTCAATGAAAACATTAAGGATGAATATGAAGAAATCAAAAAGGCTGCAGACTAAAGTGTCAAAAGAGAACAAGAGTAGCTCCAAAGGGAACAATAATAGATTATGAGAAGATAACAATAGAAATTAAAGTAACAGCTTGAAAATTAAAAAAGGAGAATATAAGAATAGAATTAAAGAAAGAAAAAAGAGGAGTTTTAAAAAATTGAGAAATAAAGATAAGAAAAAGAGAAGAAGATGGAAGAATAGAGGCAAAGAGCTTAACAATAAAAAGTAAAAAAAGAAGAAGAAGCTCTGTAACTCAAGAGACAATTGGCTTAAAGACAAAAGAAAATGGATGAAGAAGAATAAAAGAGATTATAAGATTTAAGAAGAGCACAGGAATAATTACTAAGGATGAAATAATAAAGGTAAATGGCTAGATTAAAAGAAGAACTAGAGAAAAGAAAAATGGAATAAATATAAAAGTAGCGAAAAAGATCAGAGTAAGAGTTCAAATAAAAATAAAAGTAAATGTAAAGAATTAGAAAATAGAACGAATAAAAAGCATTAGAAGAAAAAAAGCGAATGGAAGATTAGGCTCGGGCTAGAGAGGAGTAATATCAAAAGGCTCTATTTCAACAATAACAAGAAAAGATATAAAGGGAAAGAAGAAATGAGTAGGAAAAAATAAAAAAAATGCAAGAGGCCGAATAAGCATAAAGATAGGCAATTTAAAGGCAAATGGCATAAAAATTATAAAAATAAAAACAAGAGGGAGAAAGAAGATTAGAATAACAAAGAATAAAAGCTGAAGAAGCTAAGAAAGCAGCAGAGGAATCTGAACAAAGGGCAAAAAAATAAAAAGAAGATAAAGAAAGATAAATGGCATAAAGATTTGAACAACAGAAAAGATAAATTTAGGAACTTAAGAAGCTTAAGTAAGAACAAGAAAAGAGACTTAAAGAGGAGTCTGATGCTAGAGCTAAAATAGAGAAATAATAAAAGTAAAGAAAATAGATCTTGAAAAAACAAGAGGAATAATCAAAAAAACAAGCTTAAGAGGCATTAAAGCAAAGAGAAATGATTGAAAAAATGGCGAAAGAAAAAGAAAAAATTGAGAAATAAAGAATTGAAATCGAGAAAAAGATGAGATAGATGTAGATTGAAAAAAATACTCTTCAAGATAATCTCAATGCCAAAATTGCTGAGAAATAAAAGCAGCTTCAAGAATAAAAAATGAAGAAAAATGAATAAGCTGAAAAAAAAAATAAAAATGATGCCGAAATTAATTATCAACAAAAAAAAGAAGAGATGACCCAAAAGATGGATCAAATTTAACAAAAAAGAAACGTGATAATGGAGTAGAAAAGAAAATAAGTTATAGAAAAAATTGATGATCAGGGCAAGAGAAAATAACTTTAAGAATAAATAAGAAAACAGGAATAATTTAGAAAAAAACAACAATAAAAAGCCATTCAAGATGCAGCTGAGCAATATAGGAGAGCCCAAGAGTAGGAATTCAAAAGAAAAGAACAATAGAAAAGAAAATAACAGTAAGAATATGAAAGAATGAAAAAAAGAGCATAATAAGCGAATCAACAAGAAAAGATGAGAAGAGAACAAGCAGACCGAATGAAAAGATAGGAATAACAAAGGATGCAATAGTAAATAAGACAAAGAGAATAGAAATCTAGAAGAAGAATGTAAGAAGAACGTATGAAACAGATCGAGAGAGAGCAAAACAGCAGAAGATAAGCAGAATAGCTGAGAAAAAGATAAAAGTAAAGAAGATAAAGAGAAAAACAAATAAGATAACAAGAAATGCAAAATCATTTTAACAATCAGTTCAATAACAACAACAACAATGGACAACAAAACAGATAACAGTTTATGCAACAAATCAGAGACACGAAACCCCATAATTTTATTCAAAAATCAGATCAAGACATGTATGCGCAAAACAATACAGGGTATAATACTTACCAACATCAGCAACAACAAGGAGGAACAAACAGACAATACGTCAATTACGGAGTAGATTCAAACAGTCGACCTCCAGTTGTCAGTCAAGGAGGAGGCTGTTGCTGCTCTGTTATGTGAATCTTTTGATTTGTAATTAAAATTTGAAATAAGTTATTCATTGTTATTCCTTGATGAGAATATCAAATATGAATGCAAAATAATGCAAAATACTTTAATAAAAGCATGAGTACAGTATTAAATAAAAATTAATCGTGGATTATGATAAATTGTTAATAATTTATTTCAAATAATTTTTTAACCTGTAAAAACAGGTTTATTTTAATAGTTCAAAGGACAAATATGGTGCAGTCCAACTGATAAATTGTGCAACAATTATAAATTATAATTTATTATTCTGTTATTTATATACAATTGTGCATTCAAATGAAGTTCTCTCAGCTTAAACAAATTGGTAAGTTGTTTCAGTCTTCTATTATCAATAGAACCATTTCTCAGCCTTAGAACTAATTTCATTTTACTCCCTCTACTTTCCTATCACATCCTTTCCTCCAATCAGTATACTGTATAGCGTAACCTAAAATTTCCATCAATTATTAAAGGGAACGAGTATACTTTGAAGATGGCGGCCATGTCGCTCTAGATTGGAGTCAAAGGACTAGCTCTATATAAAACCCTCCCATCCTTTTTATTATGCATGGGCTAACTGGAGGGAGTGAAATGAATTATATCCGCGTACTTACATAGGAGGCCGTTAAAGAAGGTTATCAGTGTGTATGTCTAAACAGTCGAGGGATAAACACAGAAATGACTAGCCCAATTCCTTTTACAGCTACTTCACATACATAACTTAATGCTGCAATAGAAAGAGTTCAAACTCATTTTCCAAAATCGCCCATATACTTCGTTGGGACAAGCTTCGGAGGTAATTATTTGATCCGATACTTTCTAAAAAATCGGCCAAATAATGCAAAAGGTTTAATTGCTTTAGCCCCACCTTTCGATGTTGGAAAAGTAGTAGACGATATGGGACCCATATACCAGAAGTTTTTCGTAAAGAGATATATCAATGACACGGTAGATAGGCATCCAGAAATGAAGTACTGGTAAAACATAGGTCTTGTAGATTTAAAGGAAGTGAGAAAATCGACAAATTTGAGATAATTTCATTCTAGAATTACAGCTAAAATATTAGGATATGAATCAGCTGACTATCTCTTCAATCAATATTCAATTAATGGAGAAATGATAAGTTAATTAAAATTAAACACATTGCTCATGACCTCCAAAGACGATCCAATTGTGAGTTACAAAGCAATGCCTCATGATGCCATCACTGAAAATAAAAACATTAAATTTGTAGCCACTGAAAAAGGAGGTCATTTATGCTGGTTTGAAGGGATAATTCCCAAAAGATGGTACCCCAAACCTGTCCTTAACTATATTCGTTCTCTAAGAGAAATAAGCTGATATTATTTTCGAACATTTTATAAGTTATTTCAATATAAGTCTTGTCAATATTAAAAGGGAAAAAAATTGAAATCAATTCGATCATTCATCTGTTTTATATTCGGGTTGCTTTACAAAAACGATGATTAATTCGATAGGCAAGCACCAAATTACCACTGAATTTGTTGATAAAGTTAGAACATTCCTAAATACAATCTTTTTTAATCCCTTATGATCATTTTTATAGCCAATATTCGTACCGATATTAATGAATACGAAGAACTGCTGCTTTGGGTCTACCTTCACTGTCCCTGAATGGGGTTTTAAAATAAAAGGGTTTTCTTTATCTGTTATTGAAGATTTTATCAAAAGCCCTGGACTTAGCTAAAGAGAATATTATTGTGGGTTATATAGAGGTATTCGAACATCTGAAGTGACTGCTTTATTGACGACTAATCTGACCATCTTCATTGAGCAAGAAGTGTCTTCTAGCATTTTCTTGCATATAATTTTAGGGATTTCTATCCTGAAATTTAATTTGATCTTGTTTTATTTGCCTGACTACTACACAATCAATTAACCCTTAAATTAGGTGGACTGGGTCACTTATTTTGGATAGCACCCTACAAAAATTTGCATATTCTTATTAGGCTTCAATACGATATTTAATTTTTATATGCATTAGCTGCTTCCTTATTTAAGTAAGAAGAATCCGTTGCTGAGAGATTTGTTTGTAAAGGATAAAGTTAAAAAGACAGGTTAGGTTGATGTCAATGCTAACACAGCTTCACCATAATGGCCAGGCAAAACTGTTCCAAGATCGAGCAACTTGGGTAGTTTAAGATTTTTCATTATTTAAATATTTCAATCGTTTATAAATATGGAATAGATTAATTAAACTGGTTCATAAAAGATTGACATTAAAATAATTATCAGGATCTTCTTTATCCCACTCGTATAAATTGGACTAATCCTATTTCTCATCATTTTTATCTAATTCTTCATAAAACTATTTGTAAAAATCTCTCGCTTTTACCTTAATCACCAACTACTCTTTCACTATTGTTTGTTACTTGTTCAGCTTAGCCCAATCATAAATGAAATCTTGCACTGATATTTATTTTTCGTATAGCTCCATCAGGTGGCCCTGTATCAGCTCATAATCTGGCTACTAATAGTAATCTAAATCAAGGCAATACTATAAGATGTTACGAAATTCAATAGGAATGTTAGAGCATAGCTCTGAGGAAGATATTTTCATTTTTTTGTCCAATATTAGTCTTTATTTATTCTCTGCATTTGTTGTTCGATTGTTTTGCCATGGCAATCTACCCAACAGGAAATAAATGATCATATAGCAAATCGATTAAAGATCATCCCTTCTACTGTGTTAAATTCTTAGATGGGAACATATGCTTGCATAACGGAGAGTTCCACTAAAATCACGTTATTATCTGTAAGGTCTATGGAGATTCACTTTAGAATCTCTGAAGCGTCTACTTAATCCAAAATCTATTAAGTAAAGTACTGATGATTTTGCTCCACAGCCCATGAGAAAGTTCTCAGGTTTGATGTCCCTACAAATATATCCTTTTGAATGTAAAAATTAAATTCTTTCAAACTAAATCAATTTTTATTTTTACAATTTGCATTGCTAAAACAAGGGTTGTTTTCAAACTAAATTTTCCTCCACACATTTTCATCAATTAATTGAGATTTGGCCCTAAGAGTTCCATAGCCAAATAGTGACTTCCTTCTTAAATTAATTTTTTTGTACTTTCAAAGCCATGCTCATATATTTATGGAAAGCCTAAAGAATTTTTATCATTTTTGAGATATCTTAATATTTAAACTTCGTTGGGTAGTTGAGTTGTCCTACCTGCAAACTACTTTTAAATCTTAATCGCAACCATTTTCGCTCCAGGGGGATGTTTATTTGAATTATTGATTCCCATAAATACCTCTCCAAAGTTACCTGACCCAATTTTATGAGTAAGGGTATAAAGTTAATTGCAAATCTTCATATTTTTGGTATAGGCGATATTAGTATTACTGGTTGTTTTAAATTAGTCTTCAAGCATAGTAGAAAATAAAAGAATATTATTAATTATGAAAGGATAATTATCATAATTTATTGAAATTAGAAAGATTTTCTCAAATAATTTCAGATCAAATTGCAGCTACCCTATTTTTTTCTCTTTACCATTGGTTTCGTTTTCGACTTCATAACTATCCTCATTGACTAATCGAAGATATTTTTTAATCCTTGTTGAGTCAATGCGCTGCATTACATATAACTGCATTTGAATTCTTCTTCTATTATTTTTGTGGCTGTCTATTTTGTTATAGGAGCTAGCTTAGGGTCTTTTTTCATAACCGCATATTAATCTCTTAAATCTATTTTGTTTCCAACAAATATTTTTGGCACATTTCCAACATTTTCTTGCAATTATGGATACCACTAAATAAAGAGGGACTTACTTTCTTTCTCGCATTGATGAATGAAGCAGGTTACACGACAGAAAAAACAATGAGAAAAACATCGCAATGGGGATAAGCCAAAGGTCTCAATCTATTATATTATTCTTGTCCTGCAGTGTCCCTAGATTAAAAAATAATTACCATAAACCTAAATTGACCATTCTGTTATCAACCTTCACTGTTGCAGCATAATTATCAAAAACTGTGGGGACATATTAAGTAGGGAACTTGTCCTGGGTATAGCTGAATAAAATCCAAGGTACCTGATGAGAAGACAAGTCTTGCCGACGCTGCCATCGCCAACAACGACCAATTTGATGGGGATTGGGTCTTGTGACATAATTTATATTATAAAATAACATATAAAACCTACGACATAAATTATTTGTGCTACACTAAATAATTAGAAAAGTAATATTTAATTTCGAATGAAGATTTTTAATAAAAATCTTTCTTATTAAATTATATAATAAAGTGAACTCTCCAAAAG
>ERZ724506.518-NODE-518-length-13371-cov-4.673701_pt1 | contig 13371 bp, 4 predicted proteins | sample MGYA00376039_ERZ724506 | MGnify/ENA primary metagenome ERZ724506 (study PRJEB28724, sample SAMN07190887) | wastewater metagenome | isolation source: effluent of sewage treatment plant in Hong Hong | place: USA: Christiansburg, Virginia | collected 2016-03-01 ... | reverse complement strand
ATTTTTATTTTTTTTTTATTTGGATATTTTTAGAGTATTTTAAATTATGTTAAACTTAGCGTTTAAAACTAACTCACAAATTATATTATATCATTGGTATAAGATACATGAGAAATAAACAAAGATAAAGACAGTCAATTTAGAGTTCTTATAAACATATTAATTTATTTTTACTATATAAAATCATACTCATTATTTATTAAACAACATAAATTAAAAGCTCATTATTAGTAATGCATTTGATGATTACAAAAAAATTATTTTTAAAATATCGATTTATAAAATATACTTTTACTCTTAGCTATTTATTTAATAAATTTGAAAAATCGAATTAAAGTCTTTGTTTCACTTGGAGATACATTAGAGAATATATTATACTATTTTCTTAATATTCTAATTATAATTAAATATACATAATAAACAAGATACTTTAATACTTTTACAAAATTTATTCTATCTTGTTTAATTACTTGCAATGTGGTTAAAATCTTTAAATATAAAGAAGTTACTTAATAAATATATAATAAACCTGGAGCTTAAGAAAATGAATATATTTTTTTTTTACTTTTTCTAAAATTATTTTTAAAAGTGAAATTGTTTTAAGGCTAAGAATACAGTGTTCTATTTGGTAATTATTGAAAAATTCTATAAAAATACATAAACTGATTATATTTGCTTGCAACATTTATAAGAGAGGCATGCATGTGTTTTTACATCTACAAATAAAGAAACCAATGGACAATTAATCACTTTATCTTCTAAAATACTTTTATTCTTTACTTGGTTGGTAATATTTATTTTATTTACTACTGTCTATATCAATAGTAAATTAATAGATATTTTAGATACACAATACTATATTTCAAAAAAATATTATTGTAGCAAAAAGAATATAATTTATGTCCTGTTTTATATAGTCCTTACATTTAAAAAATACTTAATTTATAGTGAAAAAAATTGTTATGATTTCTAATAAAAATAAATAAACTTCTATGTTTTCTTTTGATTTTTGTAAATTTGACTATATAAATAATGATATATTTTTCTTGAAGCATAATATTAATTAACCAACTAATTAAGCTGTATTCTTAATTAATAATGCAAAATGAAAGTTTTCTAATTAATAAAGAGATAAATGATATTGCTTTTTAAATTCAAATACACAGACAAAATATTCTTTTTATCTTTATAATAATATTTGGGATGTTTGTTGAAAAAAATATATACAAAGATCTAAAAGAACTATACACAAATAAATCACATAATGTTTTAAGTATTACTATTATATAAAATTTCTTAATTAAAAGACTTAAATTTTTAGTTTATTAATCAGAAAATCCAGATAAAAATGTCTGAGAAAGAAATTAAAATCTATAAATATAATTCTTTAGAATTAAATAGATGTACTAATCTTAATTTAAATTATAAGATAATGAGAAAAATAAAAAATAAATAAATGAGAGTTTGCCTGATAGTCTTACTGCTTATCCTACTAAAATATAAAATGAAATATTTCTTTCATAAATTCTATAAAATTTCAAATCACTTAAGTTGCTTTACAAACTATGATATATTTTAATATTTTGTTAAGTTATTATTGTAGAATAGATTTTTTTAAACCTGCGTGATATTTATTAATTATTAATATTCTTTTTATCATTAATAATATTACATTGATAACTAGATTTATCCTAAAGGTGTTTAGCTTTGATAATATTGATTTCACTTGGTAAAATATTAAGTACTTTCTTCTAAATAATAAGCATTTAGGGGTTTAATTTCGTATATTAACAAATAAGATTGTATGAGAACAACCAAAGCATCAAGGAGATTAATCTTTCTGTAAAATTTACAATATTTCTTAGCGTTATTTATTTAATGTATTTATTTTCATATAGATATTTCTTAATTTTTGTCTATGAAAATGTTTATAAGATAAATTAGAATTTACTAAAATCATTAAGTATTATTTAATATTAAAAAATAAAATACTACATCTTACCTTATAAACTTATAATGAACAATAAACTAAGGGCTTTGAATATGATAATATTCTTCTTAAAAGCGCATAAATCCACTTTTTTTATAATAGTTTATTTAACAATAACCTTTTTGTATTCTTAGTTGATAAATTGAATACAAGGTTTGATATTAATATTTATTGTTTTATACATATAATTCTTTGAGAACAGTAACTTTAATTACATTTATAATAAGAGGATGTGCTACCCTTTACTGTCTCTTTATATTCTTAACCTGATACATTTTGGAATATAGGTCTTAATATTCTATTTGAAAAAAGATAATATTATACATTTTGCGGTTCTTTCAGGAATATATATAAAATATAAAGTGCTTAAATAAATCTATAGGATTTCTTAAAATTAATAACTTCTTGATAAATATAAATTATTATGAAAATAATTTAAGATATATTGAAAACTTTTCTTTTAGTATAAGCAAATATAACAAACAAATAACAATATATTCTATATAATACAACGATAATAGTCCATTTTATAAAAATAGTGGCTATATAGTCAAACAGGGGTTTTATAAAATTACTAGCCCAGTGATTTAGAATTTATAGATATGAATCTAAACGAGCTTATTAACTATTACTCCAAAAATATTACATATAAACAATAAATTATTAACTTTTTTAAAAGCATATTTATTAATAATCAAATTCTCAATCTAAACAGTTTTGATACCTTGATTCTTCTTAACCAGTATCTCAAGCTAAACAAATCATTTTTACCATCACATTATCAAATAAATGTTATGAAAGTTATGATGGACGACTTCAGCCAGATCGAAAGCCTATTAGAAATGGTTAATCTTGAAAAATAGTCAATATAAAAAAACATTACTTATTACAAATTAAAGAACATAATTTAATAACTTTATTTTAAAAGAAAACAAAATGATCCTAATATAATTAATCTATTTGAGGATATTAATAATATTTTCTCTAATAAACAAAGTGAGACAACAAGTCTATAGTTTAAGCAGCATATAACATATTAGAGATTTCATAAGACAATAAAAATAGCAAAGACAAATCAGTTTCATAACAACATATATAAGTATGCAATAAACTCAAGTAGTTTTATGATATTAACAGATGTAGGAAAAACAAATAAAGATAAGTTATGACACTTAGAAATTGATTTTGATATTATTACATTTATATAAGGATTGGGTTCTATGTTGGTTTATTATTCAAAAGAGCTTTTTATAACATGTTTTATTTTTTATTCTTTACTAGGAAAAAGCTCATTAGGTTTAATTTAAATTTTTATCCTACTCTTTGGATATTTCCTGGATGATAAATAATAATAAATAACCTTCTTTAATATTATCTATTTAATAGGTACAATATGATTTATTGCATAGTTTTTTATAATATATTTATTTGATTTGAATTTGCTACATTTACCCTTAAATAATCTATAGGAAAACAAATATTTCAAAACGGACAGCTCTTTAGACTTCTATTAAAATGTTTTTTTACTAACTTTCACTCTGATTATAATTGATATTGGTATATTTAAGAAAAAGTCTTAGGAAAATGAGTGAAGTTTATAGGAAACAGCATTTATTTCAATGCTACGAATAACAATGAATATGAAATGGAAAAGTTATTTTAAAGTATTTAATTAAAAAAAAATATGTTAGCTTTGATTATATTAACAGAATTTTTTGGGTAATAATCTATAGTATATGAATTCATTAAAAATCATTTAGCTTTGAATATATATGGCTTGATAATGACTTTATTTTATGGAGTCTCTAAACTAAACATATGAATCATTTACAGACTCAGTTTAAAAAATATTATATTTGTTCTACAAGCACAACAACATTCTATAAAAGAACTTAACAACTAATTTATTTGGTTGAATATAAAGCCCTATATAGCCAGCTCAATCTATAGATATAAATTATTATCTATTTATTTTGATGATATTTTTGTTATTCTATTTTTTAATATTTTTTGATAAAATGACTTTGGGATATTTTAAAGATCAAAAAATATTAATATTATTTATAGGAGGTACTATACATATTTTTTTGCTTTTCGCTGAATAAATCCTATATCTTACTCACTATAAAAACTGGAGTGACAATATTATTAATGAGAGATCAAACTCAATTTCTTTTTTAAACTCTCAAAAAAAATTCTCAAAAGCTCATGAGTATATGAAGAGAAATCACAAGTTTAAAAACGCTGTAAATATTTGCATGCATATTTTAAGATTAAAAAAAACTTCTTAATTTAATGTAGAATCTTTATACTAACCATATTTAATTTAACTAAGATTGATTATGGCAATATTTTATATTCTAATGTTATTTTTACTTAATATTTGCACTTGAATGTAGATCTTGATAAGGTTTTATAGAGATGGAGTCCCAACCTAATAAAGAGAACCAATAATTAACATTGCTTTGTTTGTATATAATGGATTAGCTTTAGTTTATGTGGTGCTTTAGCTCTAGCAAAAAAGATTTCAAAAATCAATCATTTCGAGTTGGATTCCACCCGAGACTATAAGATATTAAAGTCAGGCTGATTAAATAAAACCTTTTTTTAGTTTCTTAATAGTCAAAAAATTTATTGACTTTATGTTGACATAATTACTTTGAGAATCATGACTAATTTTTTGAGAATAATTATAAATTTGCTTACTGGAATATTAATTACAGAAATGTGTTTAGGAGTAATGAGCAATGAGCCAATTTAAAAATGATTCAAAAAAATGATCTAAGGTTAAAATTATTGCTTATTTTTTATTTAAACTATTTACTTTTTGTTTAATTGTCTTCTTTTTATAAAAAAGTATTATAACTAAATAACACAATTCAATTATGACTTCTTAAATTGAAGTTACTATTTCTTTTATTCAAATCAAATAAAATGTAAATTTAATACATCATAATCTGATAGAATGCAGGGATATTTAAAACCAACGAATTCAAAAATATATCTTTTAAAGTGAAGAGTAAATAGTAAAGAGTTTAATCCAATGCTTTGAACTTGAGGTATAGAATTAAAAAAATAGACAATCCAGTATTTTGTAACTAAAAGATCTACTAAATAATAATATAGACAATTAAATAAATTTAGAAATAAGTATAACATTAGATCTTTTATCTAGTAACCAAATAAAGATTAAACAGACACTAACTCTGTCTAATCATGATAAGTTAAAACTTAATGAACTAGTAAACTAATACGACTGTGCAAATTTTCATCTAAATAAATGGGAGATTATTTATGGAAAAGTATTTTTTAATTTAAAATAAGAGTTCTAACAATATGATTACTCTAGAGAGAATATTTAGCAATAAAAATTTTTCCTTATTAAACACTGTGACTAAGAAACCAACGAAGTGAGTTTGATTTTTAGCGACAACTAAGAAACTAATATTAGGTTCTATTTTATTAACGACTCTCAGATAACTTAAAATAATCTTTCTAATGAACATTAAATATTATTTTAAACAATTTGTTTCTTCTTAATAACATTTTATGTGGTCAAGAAATTGGAAAAACATTTTTTGGACAAATACGACAAAATAATGAGTTTAAATCTAAATTAAATTAGGAGTCTTTGAGTGCTTATTAATCTAGTATATTATGCGTGAAATTAAAATAACTACACAAAAGAATATGCTTATTATCAGGCTCTTTAGAATTAAATAAGTTAAATTATGAACGGAGTCTCAAACAAAAAAGAAAATTAATATTTTAGTTAATTTATAATTTTATTAAAAATATTAAACTACTTTAAAATTGTAAACTTTTATTCTTTTAAATTGAATATAAGTTTTTAAATTATAATAAAAATAATTTTATAAATGACAGAAGACAAAACAAACGTTAATTTGACTCAAAATTGAGTTATAATACTAGAACAATTTATTGAGTTTATGTCAACTTATTCTGAGTAAGATCCATTAATTGTAAATGATTTCATTATAAACAATTAGGCACTTTTATTTGGAGACAATTTTTATGAGGTACTACAAGATACAGAATCAAATCCTAATAACGTTTTAAGCTAAAGACCTATTAAAAACTTTACTTATAAAAATGCATAAGTGACTTAGGAAATGCTGTAACTTATCATAATGATTTCTAAAAATATAAGAACATCTTTATACAATGTTTTTCATTTTTTAGACCAAATGGTTATTCAAAATCCAAATATACTAGACTACTTTAAAGGAAATCAATATACTTAAAATATATAAACATATTTCTAGGTATCTTTGTAGCACATGTTAAGTTAATTAAGATTAAAGTATTTAAATGCTTTATAATTCTTTCTAAGCCTTTTACTAGTCAAACAAGCTTATATACCAGACACTCCTGGGATTGAAATTTTAAAATCTAAAATTGATTTATTAAAAATTGCAAAATTTTTGTTAAATGTTTTATAAAGTACAAAGAACAAAGCGTTAATTAGCCCCTATTATACAAATAATCTTTAATAATACTTCTAACAGATTCTAAAAGAGCTTCAATATGTGTACTAATCTTTTGTAATTTTATGCAATGAAAATATACTTCTAAAAAATACTGATGTTATTAATGATGTTCTTTGTATATTTTGGGAGCAAGATTTTAGAGGTCCTTATTAATAACTATTGGAGCTTTTTGGAGCCATCCCCTAAATAAGTTTTTAGGAGGAACAAATATTAAGACAAATCTCATTTACATAATTTTTAGTTACTTTTTCTTTATTCTCAATTGAACAACCTTTTGAGAATGAATACAAAAATGCAGGTTCAATATAATTACTTAACTAAATTAATAACTAAATAGTAAAAATATCCTAATAAGAAATAACAAATCTGCCAGAAGAAAAAAACTTTGTTGGAATTATGTTAAAGATTATTAATTAGGTATATATACTTTGTTATGATTAGAATTAAACATAGGATCTTAAAAAGTTCATGGACCAAAATTTATGTGAGCTAAATTATTAGAATTTTCAGATATATTTCTCAAGCTTTATTAGTGAGCTCCAAACTTTATAAACAGAATTCATATTTAATATAATAAGAAAAGTATTATATTGAATATTAAAATACTTATGGTATTTGTAAGCTAAAGAAAATGAATGGCTTTAAGACCTTTTTGTATAGTCTAATTTGAACTAAGTATTTCTTGATACATTGAAAATATGTTTTGAATCTCAAGAAGTTTATGAGCAATTTATGGCTAATGAGTTTGGGCTACATTCGGTGATCGGGGACATGACCTTTAATTATTTATATAGCTACCCTATGTGTTTATATGAAAATTATGAAATTTGCTAAATTACTTAGATATTAATAAAGCATGCTGATCCTTCTCATTTTAATTAAATTATTGACAATCTTAAAAATATAGAGAGAATTTCATGGAAAAACGCCACAGATTGGACCTAAAGCAGAAGAAAACCCAGTGATAACCGTAAAATGATAAAGGAAAGAGAATTGAGAGTGACTGGGGAACTTCTTGTAATAAGTGGGGAAAATATTGAGCCTTAAACAGATTTTTATGTAGAAAAAGATAATATTTTTTACTTCAATTAGCCTATAAATTTCTTAGAGAAAATTCCTTTAACGCTTATTAGAATTATTGATGACTTCAAAAATAACCAAACATTTGACTTTGATTTATTTGATAAGTTTTATTAATTATTTTGCCAGATAATTCAATCTAATGTAAGTGTAATTGAACAGTTCTCAAACAACCAAGCTGACTCTATTGTACAAACAATGTCAATTATATTTTGGTTTACTAATATTTTGTCTTATGGAGTAGAGAATGTTCAAACATTGAAAATGAGTTTAAAGACAGTTGTTGTACTACTCAAATCCTAATACAGAGATTTTACATTATTATTTATTAAAAGCATATTAAATAAAGAACTTTAGTCTTGCCCTGATATATTTTTAACAAGGCCTTTGAAATTATTTGAAGAACTCAAAGATAAAAATATTGAGTTACTATTGGAGAATCAAGCAACTATTTGGTCATGTGTAAAAATTTGTCTATAAATTACAAGCCATTTATTTATGGATCCTGCCTCATGGTCTTCTCTAGTTTAAAAAAATAAAGACATTCTTATTTAATAAAATTTATTTGGAAAAATTGATAAAATAATTTTTGATGATGAGACTTAATATGGCTTTAGTTAATTCAATTATTAAGAAGTATATTAAATGTTAATAGCATTAGATATATTTCCCATTTGGGAGCTATTTGCAGATTTACTTGATTGTTTGTAGAAATAACTTTTTTATCCAGTTTTTTAGCAAATATAAAATCTAAAGACCTTTACTGGAGATTCATAATAAAAACTAGCTGGTTGTTTTAAACAACTTTTATTTTGTTAATAATTAGCTATTTAGAATCTTATATAAAAACCTGGAGAAAAAAGGTTATTTATAGATGAGGACTCAGATGTTTCATTAACCCAAGTGTTAAAGTAAATACAATCTTATGTAAGCTAAAACCCTATCATAGATACTATATTGTTTTTACTTGAAATATAACTTATCAAAGACAACTAGAGTATAACCAAACAACCTTTATAAGATGGAAAATTCATAAGGAATTCTATAATTGCTTAAACTGATGGTTAGAATTAAAGCTAAAAACAAAATCTCAAACTATTGGAACAAACACTCAGCTTATTAGAAACATTAATAAGAGTATCTATTTAATTTAAGAAGTATGATAATAGAGTTCTTTTTGAGATAAGAAAATAAATATACGATTTCTTAGCAACAAAAGAAAGTTTTTACTGCTATGTTTTCCATGACTATTCTTAACTGAGAAAAGTAAATATTATATAAGCCATTATCAGTCTCTTATATGAAAAAGATTTCAGCCAATAAGATTTAAAAATAGATAATACTTAAGCTTATTTAGTTGGCTATGAAATGAGCAACATTTAGTCAGTAATAGACTTAGAAAATATTATCCAGCCAAGAGCCAATCATATTGCCTACTACTAATATAAACCTGTTGGGTATTCTTTACAAATAAGAACTACCTTACATGAAAGAGTTTTCTCTGTCCTTAATCAAATTATGCAATTGTGGAGAATCGAAAAGCATTCTTCTTATTTCCAATTTTATCACTTTTTGTCTGGGAATTAATCAGACCTAAAAGATGAAGGATAATAAACACAATTATTTAGCTATAAAATATTTGAACAACTAAATAGATAAAGTATATAGTGTACCAAATTTTTGATGAGTTTATAAAAAAAGAATGACCTTTATTTTTCTTATTTGATAAATCTAAATACTTAAGGAGAAAAATAGAGATGCTTTATGGATATAATATTCAAGAACTTATAAGACTTTGTTGGCTATAATACTTAGATAGTGTAAAAGAACCCTTTTGATTGGCTGTACTTTACTACTGTACTAAGATTTGTATCAAGCTTATTTGTTAATAAAAATATCAAAAAATAATAATATGAATAACTTCTATAAAAAGTCGGTGTTTCTTTCTTAAATTTTTTATTATTTAATGTAAAACATTTATAGGATATTTAAAAACTATATGTAGAAATGTCTTCTCAACTATTATAAGATAGTAATATGAGTTTAATAAAGGAATAATAATGAATGTAGATTGACTATAACTAATATAACGAATAAGGAATGGATTTAGATGAGCAAGGAATAGTTCTAAATTAAATTGACAGCAATATAAAACTATTTATAATAACTTTTTACTATAAAATAGAGAAAAACATATTTAAGTCTCTCAATATATTTCTGTATTCTTTAGCAGATCAGCTAATGAAATCTATAAAATTACAATCAAGAAATTTGTCTGAAAGTATTCTTTATTTAAATTAATAAACAATAAGCTAAATTATCTAATTGTCTTAGCAGTTTTCTTTTAACGATACTTCAAACAACCTTGATCTACTAAATAGATTAAGCAAAAATTAATACAATAGTCTTTGATTAGAAGAGATTAATAAATAACTATATGAGAGTTCTTAGAATAATTTTGTTGAAGGTCTTTAGCCTAGTATGCAACTAATTAATTAGAGTAAAAACACAAAATAATCATATTAGTTGACAGAGTTTGAGTTCATTTTATCATAATAGAATATTAATTTATAGAGTATTATAGGCCTGTTAATTAATTGTTGATTAGGAAATCAATTGGCTCATCATAATAATTCTGTAAACATTTTATCCAAGAACGTTATGCTTGTTTAATAATTATGTAGTTTGTTTACCGAAAAAGAAGTAGTTCTAAGTAATGTTTTAAGCATTAAAATACAATAGGATAATATACAGAATATTTAATGCATCTTCAATCAACTATATTCAAGCAATCCAAAATAAAAGTAATATTATCTAGAAGCATAAATAATGTGAGTATTAGAAAGCTTTTTAGGAAATAAACAAAATTTGACCTAAACAGCAAAAATAAATAAGTTTGAATAAAATGATTTTGAAAAAGAATATTTCTAATTGCTGCCTAATATCAAGTTAGACTTATCAATGAGTTTCATTTACATGACGAGCCTGCAAAACTCTGAAAATAACTTTGATAAAAATTAATCCGAATTTTTATTAGAAAAAGTCTTCAAATAAATTGAAAACATTTATGGAGGCTTTGAGTAATACTATGTTATTAATTAAGCAAATTCTATAAGTATTAACCATGTTAAGAATATTTTTGACTCGATACTAATTCATGTGTAGAACTCTTTAAATTTATTATCTGAAATTGCCGATCTAAAAATTCAAGATAAAACTCAAAAATACCAAACCCAAATTGAGGAAATATTATAGTTGTTAGTTAATATGGAGAACTAAATTATCTAGGCTTGTATAGAGTCTTAGGAGTTTTTGAAATCAACAAGTAACCTAATATACTATCTTTTAGAATTTCTTAAATAATCAAATAGCAAAAAATTTGAGTCGTTTTTTAATACTTTGTTTAATATTTGCCAAACTATTCTTGAGATAAAAACTACAGACTCGCTTATAACTTAAAAAATTATAGCTTCTTTAGACAATTTAATAAATAACCAAAAACTAATTGTTACTGAAGACACTATAAATAAATTACTATAATTATTGGCTAGCCAAACACAAAACATAGACATCAAAAATCAAATAATTAAACTTCTAATATCTATTACAGCAATTGAAGATTACTAAGACTTATTATTAAATACAGAATTTATTAACTAAATTTATGAAATTAATGAGCTTAAAACTCTTACTGAGGAGTAACAACAGTTCTATATTGATGATCATTATGAGAAAAGTAATGTAATGTTTTTGTATTTGTTAAGACTTGTAAACTAGTTCTCTAATAACCAGTCAGAGAATCCAAACATGTTTTAATTTTGGACATAATTTTTTAATGTTTACAGAACAAGATTTGAGTACATTTTGAGCCTAGGATAGCCAATAGAATATAATACTTTATTTGATAAAAAAACAAACTTTGAACTCAAACCTAATTTTAGAACATAAGCATTTTTAGAAATTCTTGAAGAGTCTTTAAGATTTATAACATATCTATCCAACATGTCAGATTTCTGGATCACTTAAGACTAATAAAGCAGTGAATTTGTTCTATATACGATAATTTCGCGAGTCTTGAAACTTTTTGAACATGAAAATATAAACAGAAATCAACCAAAAAATCTTAAAACTCACTTAATAACAGCAGAGAAGTTCTGTCCTTAAAATTAATATGAATCGTTCTTAAATAAAGTTGTCTTATCAAGTGATTAAGTCGCCAATTTCTCGGCTTAAGAAATATCTTAAAAGCTTAACAACATAAATGCATTTTAATAAAAAGGAATGTAAACCAAGCTTGATAATATATATCTAGGTAAGAGTTGTTCATTGATAAGTCTTTTTAACATATAAGTTGATTTTAGTCTTCAATAAATACTATTTCTTTCTAGCTATATTTTATAACAACTTTTAGATTAATAGGAAGGCATAATGACAAATGAAAATGATCAAAATTTCGAGTTTAATATTAAAAGAAATTACACACTATCAAACCTTCTAATAATAGCTTAGTAGTATATTGTATACTCCATTAGCAAAGTTACCAACTATTATGAGCTTTTAGATACAGGTATGATAAAGCTAATGTTATATTAACAGACAATTCAAGCTTATGAAAGTAGCAGCTCAGCTTGTGAAACTAAGGTCTACTTTAGTCTACAAGAACAAATATTTTTAAACAGAAAATCATTAGAAATGATACTCTATATATAAACTATTTTAACTTCATGTTGTTTATAAGAAAACTATGAAAATCAATCCTAATTGCATAGTGATTTGAAAAGCAATAAAAATTGGATTAAGAGCTTTATTAATGAATTTGGATCATATTTAAGCATGTAGTAAAAAGCCCTGGACAACTCAATAAAATCGCCATTTAAATCCACCAAAAGATTATCATCATGTAAAAATACAAATGAAATTTTCAACAATGTTCAAAGTACAGAATTCTATTTACTAAATACAAACTCATTAAAAGATCAAGAAAAGAACATTAACATTTTGTCAAGAGCATTTGAATAAAAATTTAATTTTAAATATTTTTTAGTTTAAATTATATTTATTAAAACTTCTAATGAACTTGAGTTTGCTTTATGAATGGTACTAAAATTAAGGAAGCACATTAAATTCGTAAATAAAATACTATGAGAATTATTTTACCTAAAAAAGAATAGAGACTTAACTTATATAAATGGCAGAGTAAAATATATTTAGTTTTAAATATTTTAGAGGCATTTCTAAAAGATTGAATAGTGAATAAAAATAACTATATAGTATAGAGGATTTTATTTATTGTGTAGTATAATTTTTTGAAGAATAATTTGGCCTTGTCTATGAGTAAATAACTTAATTTGTCATGTAAAATATCAAATTAAATGCTATAGAAACAGTTTAATAGTTATTGTAAGTTGTTTCAAGTTTTTTGAACAAAAATAGTTTTTTATTTTGAACTTGGCTTAATATCGAACTAAATAAAAAATTATTAAAAATTAATATACTTAGCTAAGAGTTCAATTAATTACCAATATTAATTTAATATTTGCTTAATATTATTTTGTTCAATAGAGAAAAAATTAATAAAAGATTAATTTAGTATACTATAAGCATTTATTTTATGTGTTTATAAAAAAACTATTTTACTTCACCTGATAAAGAAGCTAAACAAATATTTGTTAGTTAAAATAGTCTAAAGAAATCAAATGCTTAAAATTTATAAGATGAGTAATAAATAATGAATATTTTATTACAGATTTTTCAGGATAATTAACATAAATAAAAAATATAATAAAAAGT
>ERZ724506.515-NODE-515-length-13394-cov-6.111103_pt1 | contig 13394 bp, 9 predicted proteins | sample MGYA00376039_ERZ724506 | MGnify/ENA primary metagenome ERZ724506 (study PRJEB28724, sample SAMN07190887) | wastewater metagenome | isolation source: effluent of sewage treatment plant in Hong Hong | place: USA: Christiansburg, Virginia | collected 2016-03-01 ... | reverse complement strand
AATTTTCTATTCAATAACGATTTTCTCAACAATTCTCTCTACTTCTACAATTTGTTGAACAACTCTTTCAACAGTTATAATTTTCTAAACTATCTGAGGAACTTAGACTATCCTTTAGACTGTTTGTATAATTGGGACTGGTCTCTCAACAATTCTATCAACAATTTAATATCGAACTTCGATATGATTGTCAATTTTTTGAGCAGTTACAACTTCAATCTGTGGGACAATTTTTTCAACTATTTTCTCTACTTAAATAATTTTGGGGATCTATACAACTCTTTCAACAATCTTTTAGACTATTACTGGAACCTATTTAATAACTTAAATTATTTTTTAAGTTTGAATAATCTTTTCCACAACAACTTCAACTATCTGAATTTTGGTTTCAATGTGGTTTACAATCTTTTAAACTTCAACAACCCTTTCAACATCATATGGTCTCTCTTCAACTCTTTCAACAATTTGAATCTTTGGAACTTCCTTTATTACTTAAATTATTCTTTAAACAATATGAGGAACTTCTACAACTCGTTCAACAATTCTTTCTACTGGAACAATCTTTTCAACAATATTTTGGACGATTGTTGGAACTTCGAGAGGAACATTTACAATTCTTTAAACTTCTCTGATCTTTTAAACTTAAACTATCTTCTCAATGATTTTCTCAACAGCAACGATTTGTGGAACTTCAACTATTCTATCGACTATTTTTTCAATAATCTTTTCCACTTCTACAATTTTTGGAACAACCCTGAAGACTTTAAGAATGTCATCAACGTCCACAACTCCCATGATTTATTGATTGATCATTCCAATAACTCCTTCATCTATTTCCAAAGCAGCTCCTGTCTTTCTTTTTAATTTTTAGAGTTCTTCCAATAAGGCTTTAACTAAAACTCTAAGATGGAATTCAACTCTTCTTGATTTTTCACTGCTATAAGCATAAACATTCTCAACTTTTACAACTTGAGGAACATACTTTACAATTTCAACGAGTCTGTCAATCTAGTCAACTTGAATGATGTCGATAAGCTCTTGTTGGAAGAATTCTGTGAGTCTAACATCCATTTATTAAAGTAATTTTGGATATTTTCCAGTGAACTTTTTCATTTGAACAGCTAATAAATGAATTAAATGTTTAGTTCTTGCATCTTGGACTGGGACTTAGACAGTTCTTTAACTAAATCTTTCGAGATGGACGATATCTCCTCCAGTTTTGTACACCGATATTTTGTGGTCTTTCAGAATGTCAAATATTTTTGGATCAATATCAAGTCTGAAACCAGCATTGTCTCTCTTGATTCGATCAATTGAGGCTTGGAATAGTCCAACTGCAACACCGAATTGATCTTTAAGTCTAAGATAATCATCTTATAATTTTCTTCGAGTTATTGAGAGATCAACTGATTATTTAATTCTAGTTCCGTTAAATCCAACTAAGAATCCTTCTAAAATTCTTTCAATATCAGCATCTGCAATTCCGTCTTGGTTGTTGAATCTTTCAAATTCTCTGAATAATTGAATGAGTTGAGTTTTTGATTTTTGGTTTTGAGGTAAGTTTTGGAACCCTTTTGATCGGCTGGCTGCGCCTTCTTTTGTAAGGACATCAGCTTTAATATCAAAGCTTCCAATTTCAGGAATATTAACTCCTTCGAGGATAACTCTTTCTAAATCACCAATTCTGGACTTGTTGGTCTCTATATTTCTTTTAATTTTATTGATAGCTTCTCTAATTGCATTGCTTGTTGCAACCTCAGCCAATATAACATCATTTTTATTCAAGATAATTGTTTCTTTCTTTTTTAGTTCAGCATATAATTGGGCAATATGATTCTACAATTAAATTTCTCTAGCACTTTGTCTCCTGAGCCTTTATTCAAGATTATTAATCTTTTTCTCAAGCTATACAATTTGTGTTTCTTTCTCATTCAAAAGGCCACTGTAGTCCATGACTCTAGTTCCGCCAAGTTCATCACGAGCAGAGTAATTAATTTTTCTTTTAAGAAGTCCATCAATTTAATGCTCTAAAAGAAGTAATCTTTTATTCAAGTCATCCTTCTTTTCACCGGTGAATGTCACTTTTGCTCCACCTTCAGTGAATTCAGTCTGAAGTGCTAAGAGAATATTCTTCATGTTCCTTAATAAAGCGAAATCAGATTAACCATGGATCACAACATCACTTCTGCCATCGCCAATGCTTGACCATTGTAAGAGAGCCTCTTGGATAGCTTGATTTTCGTAGTTTCCACTAAATTAGATAAAAGTTACAGATTGTTGTTTGAAATATTAGAAGAAATGTTTGTAGTAATTCTTGTTTGCGGCTGATTTTGAGCCCCTATGTTTACATTTCCTTGAGTTCTTTGAGTATTCGATTGATACTGACTCATTAACTTTTCCAAATAAAATATATTTAATCTGTGAAGATATATGTAATTAAGGGATAATTTTTATATTACTAAATTTTATTTAGTATTTTTTCAGTATTTTTCTGCCAGTAATAAAAATATTTTTAATTCTGTGAGTACAAATTATCATTAACATTAAATTAAGGCCTATGTAATTGATAAAGGTTGTTTCAATAAATGGCATGTTCGAGAAGGGGATTTTCCATATTCTCTCCATCGTAAAAATATTACGAGAAGACATCTACTTTACAATAATTATACTTTGTATCGCTTACTTACGAAGAAGTAAAAGAGTCTAAGGGGCGATCGGAGGATCCTGAAGAGCTGCTAATTGATCTTGATATTATTCAGGACGATAGATGGGGACAAATGGTGATTGCAATTTTTTGCTCTTTAATTTTTACCAATCCATGTCATTGAACCATGGGTGAGACATAACTTCTTGAGGACCATGATTTCCTAGACGATTTTGCGGTTTCCGCTGAATTGTTTGATTAACAAAATCCGCTGCTTACTGAGACCAGCCAAAAGGAATTTAATTTTTTTTTACTACTGCTTGCTTTGCTAATATTTTATCCCTGATATCTTGCCTGGTCTGGCCAACGTAAGGTCTTATCCCAAACATGCATTCGTAGACAATAATACCTAAAGCATAATAGTCAATGGCAATTCCGTGATTACATCGGCACATGACTTCAGGAGCTTAATAAATAGATGAGTTACCCATATAGCCAGGCGTGCCAGATGTATCGGATAAATTCTAGGGTTTCCAAATTCTGGCAACTCCTAGATCTGTTAATCTTAGATATCCTTTTTTATCGAATACGAGATTCTCAGGTTTAAGATCCCTGTGAAGTATTCCATTGATATGCAGAAACTATAAAGCGACGACAATACAGGCTGCAAAAAATTCTACCATCGACAAAATAATACTTGTATGTTGTTAATTAAATCTTGAATGCTTAATTAAATGAAATCGAAGATCCCCTCCACACAGCAAGTCCATGACCATGTACAAGTTCTCCCGGTCTTGAAATGCCATGACTGCATTGATGAGGAACTAATGCTTTAAGCATTTGAGTAATTGAAGTTCGTTCATGACTGATTATACGCTTTTTTTCATTAAAATTCTGGTTAATTATATATACTGTTTACTTTGCTTTCGACATTTCTTTCATTGCATATAACTTGCGTGTTTTTTTCACTTCTACTTTCCATACCTAACTTCACTTTTATTAATTACCTTACCAAAACCTCCTCGTCCGATCACGGTCACTCGATTTAATTTTTTTAGCGCCACTTGAGCTGCTGCGTTAATTATCCTTTACTATTCTGAGGCGAAGGTTTTACAGCATCTTTCGTTGGCTGTCCATTGCCCATATCGAATTTATTTTTATGACTTAATAATATAATTTAAAACTTTACAAATAAATAATCAAATATGTTTATAGAAGTAATTGCTTTTCATTTTTATCAAGAGGTTAATACTCAAAGTAATTAGTATATATAAAATTAAATATCGAATAGCATCTCATAGAGAAAGCCTCAACCAATTTTTTTCTTTGATAAAGTTCTCATCCTCTTCGTCACAGCCATCCTAAATAAATCCTATCTTTCCTTCGTTTCACGGATATCTCTCAGTATTTTCTTATAACTGGGCGAAGCTGAGTTTGGGTTACTATTATTCTATGTTTCATTTTTACTATTACTAACTTTCTTGAGGACTTGCTCTATTGGCTTCTTTTTCTTTCCCTATTCGAAATACTTTTTGTTCTCAACATCTTATGCCTTTATATACTTTTTATTCTGGATAGGCTTTTTCGGAGTGTGATCTAAGTGTTTAGCGAGAGGAGGTGTAAATTAAATTTTTTATTTTTCATCTATCCTTTTAATCTGTTCAATTTTTTTATCCTTACTTAATATTTAGGCTTAAAAGTACTCCTTCGCATCATTTGATAGCCTTTCAAAGTTATTTTCGAAGTTATCATCAAAAATCATTGTGAGAACTTGCTGATTAAAAGAGTTTTTTTTGTTGAGCATAGACAGTAATGCGAAAATGAAAAAGTGGTTGTATTTCTGCAATTTGGCAATACTTTTCAATATTTTTATTTAATCTTCATAAATAGCTTTGCAATTTGAGTTTTATTCAGACTATAGTTCATAGCCAAGCAGTTGTAATATAATTTTTGCTATACAACGGTAGTCGTCCTCGGGTTTAATTTATTATTTTTCTGACGAGTAATAAAATTTAGCAGGCTATTTCAGTCCAGGGTAATACACTCTAATATTTCCCATTTCGTCGATTATTATCGAGTCAGCTGATAGATTTCCATGTACTTCTCCTAGTTTGTGCAGATGCATGGCTAATTTTAGAATCGGCTAAATAGTATTAATAATTTATTTCTCCTCATATGTACATTTAGCCCCACTTTTCAATCCACTGCTAATCTGCTTGGATAGAGCCATGAAGCCAGCATCATAGAGAATGCCCGTCTGTACGAAAATTGGGTGGACGATATGTTAGAAAGGTGTCGATTTAGATGTAATATTTTTGAGGCAATCCTTATCTGGAAGAGTGGACTGCTCGACATAGCGATAGACCTTGCGAGTTTATTTATTTTTCATTAAGATGTGGGATGGCTCGAGCTTTATTATTTCATAGTTTGAGATATTATCAATCATGCTAATATTGCTAATATATATTTATTTACCAAACACTGTTAATATTTAAATAATTATATTGATGCTCCAAATTAATAGTAAAAGTATATAGAGTGATATCAGAAAAAAATATTGAAAAGGTCTACTAATTACTCTCCTATTTCTTATATTAATTAATGAAATATTATATGGCTCGCTTCCACGAGTAGTTCTGTTTACTAGTCGTCGTAGAATATCCATCTTTATTCGCCCTCCACTAAGTCCTGGGCTAACATTCTTGAAAGCCTATCTTATTGGATCTGTGTTATGTACTCTTCATTTCCACCAAGTGTCGCTATCTATTCTTTCTATACGATGATCCCACAGTACGTGGCGGATATGTCAAACAAACGTTTTTGGGCACTCTGTACACTTGTTCTAGTTTATTCATAAGTTTTGATATGATTGAAGAAATGGGATTTTTTCCATGGAAATGGTTTTCCAAATGGACCAAAGTTTCTCTCATAATCCAAACATTAATTCAGACAGTCAAAACAACTTCTTAAAAATACTTTATTTAAACCTTTCAGAAACTATTGCCTCTGCTTTTCGCGCTATTAATCCAGTAGCTGTCTTTAGTATTTTATGGTTAGTATCTTTTTGGCCCAGAAATTCTAAAAAATCCAATGAGGCAAAATCATCACAGTAGGGTCATCTTCTTCCTCTTCAATATAAATATCACTATCCACAGACTGGTGCATATACCTGAGCATTTATAGAGCAGATGGACCAGTGGCTTTTTCTAGATTTTTAAATATTTGGGGCTAATCATCTATCACGTAGTTGCATATCCCTTAAATAAATCCCTTAACTTATGTTTGGTTAGTAGGAAATCCACTCTTTTTTGATTTCTTTGGAGCTCTTTTAATTGCAGATTTCTTGAGTACAATTTTCTTATAGGCTTTTAATATAGTTTAGGGATACTTCCCTATTTAGATAAGAAACTATAATGCTAGACTATTAACTAATAAAATTGATATTTGTAAACTTTTATCGATTTATTCACTGCTAGAACCCTCTTCAGATTAAATATCTCGATCATAGTTTTCTACCTGCACTTTTTTATATTAATTCTGAGAGCGATGCAAGATAGGTTCAACCTACTGCCCCTCATCTATGGAATCATCATCTTAGCGTTAATTTTTCTTGAGAACTTATTCTTTAGTGACATTTTTACTTTTAACCCTTTGAGTTTATCTTGGCGGTGTCTTCACTTATATATCATTACTAAGAGTATTTGACTCAGACTATTCAAGAATATTGCTATTATGCTCAACATCAGCATCAGAATCTTCTTATTTCAATTTATTATACTCTTTTATTTTGTTATAAAATTATTATTAAAGATATGCCTTCTCGAGATTCCTATCCTATTATAGCTCTAGCTCGTATTAAAATTACAGAGAACCCTCTTAATTGGAATTACAATTCTCATCATTTTTATTTGTTATCGGTTTATTTTTGGTACTATTGATAAATTTTTTATATTAGTCATTCTACAATTCTATGTCTATTTATTAATATTATAGTTATCTTCTCATTATGCATCTCATATCTTACTCCAAGTTTTTTGAGTTTTACTTCGATATCTTTGGGATATTAGGCAGTTCAAGCTTTTTTATTTCTCTGTTTCTTTCTTATTTTTTTTGTTTTTATATTTCTTCTTCTTAGTCTTCTTCTGATTTTTATATTCTTATCTATTGGTTATTTGCTTTTTTAACCTTTATCTGTCTCTCTTTCTGTAAAGGTTAACTTTAATTATTCTATTAAATTTAGATTTACTCTTTTGCATTTTTGACTTTCTCTATATTCTTGCTCTCGCTGTCATACCTGATACTTTTCTAAGAGATAGACTTTCTGATGTGAGCATTCATGAGCTTGGAAGTTCGAGAACTACTTTTCCTTGAGCTTTTCAACTATTATGCATCAATGTTACTAGCTGAAGACATAGCAGAGCTTGATCTACCTGATCGACAAGATAATCTTGATTTAATTTCTCCATCAATCTCAACGTTATATTTTACACTATCTAGGACCTTGGACCCGCGGATCAGCTTCCTAGAATTTTAGCATTTTAGTTTATTCAGCAGCTCCTATTGTTTTTTTAGCCCAATTGTTGCCAATGATTATTCATGTTGATTTGAAATTGGATACATATCGCTGTCCAAATATTAAATGTATTTCTTGGAATTAAATTACTCTTCGATTTGTTTGATAGAGTCTTAAGAAAGGGATGATTTTTGTTGTTTTTGCTTTTATTGTAACCTTTTCTTTAGATTTTGTAAGGCAATCTCTGGGTCTGCCCTTTCCTTCTATTTTTATTTTTCTCGTGATTCTTTCTATTTAAGTTATTTTTCTTTATTTGGTATTTGATATTAATATTTGTCGGGATTGTTAAAAAACTATTCTTCTTCGTCAGCTTACTATTATTATAATTACTATTACTATTACTATTCATCTGAATCTGACAGCTCCTCTTATCTTGAATAATTTTTATTTTAATTTTCAAGATATCTAACATATTATGAATTTTAAACTCCAGACCTACCAATACATAATTTATCTAATGGCTAAGTACTTTATTTGGGTATTTATAGACTTCTTTTATTATTCTATGATTTGTTCATCAATTTTTTCAATAATTTTTATGTCTACTGAGGATTATCAGATCTATTACTGTTAATTATTGTCACTATCTCAGACCATTTCTCTAATTGCTAAAGTTTAATATGGAGTAATTTATCGCTCTATTCATTTTTTTACTCATGCTGTTCATCTGATTCTGATTCGAGGTTTGAAATATAGGTTATTTTTCTTTGTCCTCCCTCCTGCCTATATAGCTGCTATGATTATATTACGACCTATTCTCGATTTTCCTCAACATTTATTGAGCTCATGTTAGAAACTCCCTGCGAAGGGTGTGGGACATGGAGTTGTAGATTGGTGTATCTTTGAATTAGCTTGTGAGTTCGATATCTCTTCCAGGCTCTCTGTATCCTCCTGGCCATTAACTCATAAACATTGCCTTTGAAATAGTCCATATTCATTCTGATTCCAGGTTATTTATTCCTACAAAAAAGTCGTAGTTCTCTGATGTTAATATCCTAGAAATTCTCACCACTGATTATGTACTCCAGCTTCTTCTTCTAGGATTCTGTGAAAGCCTAGGAAGTACTGATTAATGGGATTTAAGAATCATCTTAATCTTTAAAATAACTTGTTTACTTTAACTTGTTTATAGTTTGTTACAATTTTTATATTAAATTGTTATGTGATTTTGATTTTGAATTTAACTGTAAGTGAGGGTGAGTAAGTAGGTGTGACTGAGGTTGAACCGGGATTATTTTTTTTGTACTTTTTTTTAGTTTAGGCTTTGATTTATTTTACTTAGGCGACTTTGATCTGGACTGAATTATTTTCATAGATTTAAACTGCTTGAGTAATTGCTTTAAATTGAGAGGAGTTTGAACTCCAGCTTGCTTGGCACTAATGCATCTGGATTTTCTGGATGCCGGCTTTTTGCTACTCGATTTTTTCAATTAAATGGAACGACCCGCTTGGCGCAAATCCATGGTGGCAAATGTGGGAATATGTAGTTATTATGTATAATTTATTTGCTGAATGGTTGTTTTTTTAATCGTCTTAAAATTCTATTTGTTCTGATTTTTCTTACGTTAATGCATTAACCTTTGTTATAATAATTAACTTTTGTATATTTAAATTTATCATTTCGGACTCTCATCAAATTGAGCTAAAAAATTTATTATAGCATATCATAATCTTAAGTTTTTCATGTTAATTTCATAGTTAGATTATTCATAATCTAAATTTTCTTCTTGATGAATTTGATGAATGAAAGCTGACATCTGTCCTCGCTGACTCCTTTCCGCTGTAGAATTCTATCGATGATGTCTCTTGAATTCTTCCATTTAAATATTTCACTCTTTATCCTCGATTCACCAATTCTGATACTCTTCTGTCCTCCTCAGAGAAACTCTCCAATGAACCAATTAACTATATTATTTAATATCTACTTGATGGTTGAGAAGTCCCAAATTTTAGAGATGTCTTCTGCAGGATTCTAAATCTTATAAAAGCTAGGAGTTAACTTTTTACAAATGTTCATTTTCGGCTTTTAAGTTATTAATTTAGCAATGTCCTTCTTAAACTTGTCCTGTCCTCACTTTCAATGCATTCTACGCTTGCCTCAGCTTCTTTACTAAGTCATTATTCTTCATCGTTTAGGCCTGAGTGGCTTTTTGATTATGTATAGCTTCGCTTTTAAACTGGTCTGCAGAGGAGGAAATGGATGCATTCGCTTTTTGGAAATTGACACAATCTTGCTGGCATTAGACGATCATATTATCCATTTATGAAATCTAGTTCATTAGACTTTGTATTTCATGGTCAATCTAATTATTGCTATCCTCATAATCTTTGATCTTGCCAGTCAGTATACGTGATTCTGTTTACAACTGCTCCAAATATTTTTGCATTTCTCCTAGTTTGTTATTGCAAGCCTCGTTTTATTTTTGAAGGTTGAATAAGCTTTCAGATAAGCTGAAGTTATTTTTTCTTAGCATTTCTAATTGATCGATAAATGCTATTCTTTAATTCTAAAGTTAGTCTGAGTCACACAGTTGAGCATTTATTTCAATTCTAAGTTTTTATATCTCTACATTTCTCTAGTCAATTGAGTTTTTTAGATTTTATTAATCAGTTCTAAGGTCCTCTATTTCCAGTTTTTTATCTCTGAGTTCAGCCTTCATTGCATCAAGTTAATTCTTTAATTGACTGATATGTCTCAATGCGCCTTCATGCTTATTTTTAAATTATTGATCTTGAGTGCTTTTTTATTACAGTTGTGCCCTATATCTACGATCCAAGTCTGAATACTGCTCCTTTAACAAAGTAAATTCCACTTCATTTTTACGTAGAGATTATGCTTATGATTTTAACTTTGCAAGAATGATTTCCTTTTGATCAGATTCAACTCGATTTGTCGAAACAAACTGTGTTTTCGCTGCAGTTCCTGTTAGTCGATTTTGCCTCATAGATTTTTTTATCTTTCTCTTCAGTATAATTAACGATATTATTTTATAATTAGTTAAAGATTTGGAATCACAAATATTAAAAAATCATTTATCAACATTTTATACCTGCCTTTCCAATAATGCTTTGTATTTAAGCTCAGCTCTCCTGTAAGATTCAACCAATTACTTTGGGGGCGAATAGTTTTATCTTTTTTGAGGAATTTCAGCCAGGCTCATTAGATTTTTATAAGGGGTTAATATTTTACTTCTAATTTTGTCAGGCTTTATTATTTCTAGATTACGGATGTTTGAGGCTGCAGTGTAATCATAAAAATAAAGAAGGATGTTGAAGAATTTTGTATGTTGAATGCCTGCAAGCTCCATAAGTGCATAGATGATATACCTATCAGATGCCCAGTGGCAGATTTCACCTTGGTTAGTTTTCCAATCATTGTGATCTATTTTCATAAAGAGGTCTCTTTTATAAGTTTTGAGGTGAGAAGTAACCCATTTGTCCAAGATTCGATAACTGTCGAACTATTCTTGAGATAGTGCATCATTTGGACCTTTCATGAGCAGATTTTGGTTGAAAGGGCTGGAACTATTAAATAAAATATGATTCGTATACAGAAACCATACTTTGTTATATTTTATATACAAGTAGTTGATAATGCTGAGCACCTGCCTGCCCACAAAACGGTCATCTGCATCCACATCAATGATAATATCTCCCTATTTGCAATATTACGAAATTGCCTTTATTTTATTTGCTAGTGCATAGTATCTTTCAGCTCTCAATATGATCTCTGTCCTTCCTCTTAATTTTTCGCTTTTTTATGCATATGATTGGGTATATCTACCAGTTTCATCCTAAGAAGCATCATCAACATACACCAGCTTGTAATTTTCGTATTCCAAATTTTATACTGATTACAAAAAATACTTTTGCCGATCTCCTTCCATATTATTTCTTCCAGTTGCTACAATGCACATTGATATTTCTTCATTTGCTCCTTTTCTTTATGGAGTAAAGTCACCAAATAATTTTTTGTAGTATATTTTCTCTAGTTTGTCTTTTTTTTATTTTTTTTCTTATGTTAGAAGGAATTTGGCAAAGAATAAATCCATAGACTATCCTTTTCTATTATTTTGGGCCAATAGTTATTCGAGCTCAGAGAGCTATTAGGCACTCAAATTTTAAATATGCAAATTATCGATAGTTTCAATGCTAGTTTGGTCTGTTTGTAAGGTGGCCATCTCAGAAAACTAACTTTTATCGGTCGGTTTATTAGGGTTAGATGGAGTTAGCAGATATACGAGGAACACAATAAATATTATAAATAACGCTGACATAACTGTGAACAAGATAATCAATGACATTGTGGGTGATGGCCCATTATTTGTTCGATCAACTTCTGCATTTCTGCCTATGATGGGTTCGTTTTATGAATATTAGTGACTGTGTTGTTGGGGACTGTCGGGTTCTGATTATTACATAGTATTCGGATTAATTTTTTAATAGTTTTTGGTCTTAGACTGGTATATATATTTTTATATCATATTATTACAAGAATAGGAAATATTATATATAAGGGTTATGAATCAATAATTCAATATCCATTTCCATGCCCCTGGTACATCACATAGGATCCATTCGGAACATAATGCGATTGATACTGGTTCAGATAATAGGACAGGGGGCTGCTTTGTGGGTTCGTGCTCCCATTTATAGCTGTGTTGGGGTAATAGTGGTATCCTAAGTGCTGGGGGTTTATTTGCTGGTTCATGTTCATGTACCCTCCTCGTACATCGTAATAATATTCATGAGGTTGCTGCTGGATATATGCCGTCGTTGGCTGCTGCGATTGCTCGTATTATCGAGAGTTTTGATATCCGTTTGTGCTTGCCAGTGTTTTTACATACCCTTTCCCTATTCCAAATATCACATTTTCACTTGATGAGAAAGATAAGGCATTAAATGTTTACGATTGCTCTAACATTCTAAAATAGCAGCAGAGAGTCAGTAAGCTGTCACTGCCTGCTTGATGCTGAGGGCCAATTCGGTTACAATTTAATTAATAACTTAATTTTGCTAAACTGTAATCTTTTAACGAGGGAGAATCTCTTAATATATATTTAAGGTCGTAAACTTGAGGGAAATATTTCTTCAGCTCTTCGTAGAACTCATTGATCGTGGAAGGAAGCTATGAATCTTTAACTAATCTCAAGAGATAAGCAAAATCTGAGGCTCCATGGAAAACAATCCATTTGACTTCAGGATTGTAAACAAATCCTGACCCTTCAAAGTATTAGGCAAAGTCCATAAAATCAATGCCTTAAGAATGAAGCCTCTCGAACTGCACACCAGCTTTTTTTAAAAGATCATAGGATTTATTAACAATTTTCTCCTTGTTAATATCAAACTTAAAATTGAACTGCCAAGTGCAAATAGGGTAGGGCACATTGCCCTGATCGTCAGAAATAGTAAAACCAATTTGTATAAGTTTAGTTTACTCAACATTGGATTTGATTAATAAATATTACAATTATTATTAATTTCTCGACCTGGGAATCTCGTTGCGACTGACGTACATGCCAGGAAATTCTGTGTCCTATATTGTGATAAATATTTTATTACCATTGCAATAATGTTATACTTTTATGTCAATTTCATTAATCTTAGCATTTACTCCTCGAAGTTGTGCTACCATACATCACAGATATTGGTATCTGGCAATGAGAGCAGTTCGCGGGCTTCTCCATAACTCTCCCCGTCCGAGTCAATCTCGCTATCCAATTTTTTTTTCATTTTTGCTTTCTATATTATATTATAATCATCAGCTTCCTTGTAATTATATTGCCACTAACAGCTACCTAACTTAATAAAAGAAAAGCATAAAAAAAAATACAATCAATAATTTTACCCCAGATCCACCGACAGATCTTCCAGTTAATTTTAGCTATAATCAGAATACTCCTGCTGATGAGGCTGAGGGACTAATTAATATTATTTTTAATTATCTCTTTATAGTTTGGCGTCACTACTTTTGATTTTCTAGGTCTCACACAGTTCATTTTCAATGTAGTTATTGTTAGGTCTTATACGTACTCTTGTCTCATTTCGTTATGATTTTATCAATATGCCAATTCTATCATTTTGTTTTTGGTTTGCTTTGTTCTTGGCCTCTAGTTTTAATGCATTGTGGTTGTACCTGGTGGGCGGGGCTTTTGGCTTTTGAGTTTACATTAAAGT
>ERZ724506.514-NODE-514-length-13406-cov-10.225901_pt1 | contig 13406 bp, 7 predicted proteins | sample MGYA00376039_ERZ724506 | MGnify/ENA primary metagenome ERZ724506 (study PRJEB28724, sample SAMN07190887) | wastewater metagenome | isolation source: effluent of sewage treatment plant in Hong Hong | place: USA: Christiansburg, Virginia | collected 2016-03-01 ... | reverse complement strand
TCGGTATTGATGACTTTACTTTCACTGCTTCTGCAAAGGTTGCTGAAGATACTCCGGTAGCTGATTATAGTGACAAGGTAATTGTTACGGTTGCTGCGAATTTTTAATCTGTGTACTTGTTACTCTCAAAAAAGCCTTCATTCTTCTGAATTTTGGCTTTTTCTTTGTCTGGCTTTTTGATGAATGAGAGCTTCTGGGATACTTCAAACCAATCCAGTGTGATAATACACTTTGCTGAACAAGTAAAGCTTTCCCAGCTCATCTTAACTATGAAGGTAGGGTTATTTTCTTGTTGGTACATGTTTATGCAGTACGGATTGTATATACGTCTGGTATGGTAGTCATTCCTCAATGGCTTGAGCGCGTATGCGATTGAGAAGTGTTTGATCGAACCGAAGTGTCACTGGTTTTTTCTCACGAGCTATTTTTGCGGATATTTCGAGATCGGACTTGAGGGGTGTAAAATCCTTCGCTCTCTTTAACTTGCCTGATTCAACAGCATCAATGATGCTTTTTTCTTCGATATCAAACTGATCGATTGGTAGCATATGGGGAAGGAATTATGAATAAATTTTATGATATTTTCTACTTGGTATGATAGTTTTGAGAAAGAAGTTATTTTCTCATGATAATACCGCAGGTACAATATATGTATAATCTTGCCAAGTGATTATAAAGAGTTTTTGGTGTTTGTATTGATCTATTGGATGATCCAATATATCCAGAAGACCTCATCGCTCGATAGCTGTGAGTACATCCTCGAATGATATTCAACGTGTAGCAGTTAGGTGGATATCTTTTTTCGGATCCCATGAAAATAAGTATTGCATATAACATACATTGTGCATCATTTATTATGTTCTCTTTTGAAAAAAATCAAGAAATGAATGTGTGTTTTTGCTCAATCGTTTGTTTTTATAAATGAGTATCTTGAGGGTTTGTGGAGAGGTTCCCACAAATATGAGCCTTGTCAAGCTTAAGTACTCGACAGAATGGATAGAAATATGGTAGTGTAGTGAAGTAATAAATTTTTAAATATATTTATATGGAACACGTAATCGATACACCTCCTCTTTCGTGAACACTTGAGGATGCAAAAAAACGATTGCCAGAGCCTGACAAGGCACTTGCAAATAAATCATTTGATGATCTAAGTGCTAAAGAAATCAATCAGCTTGGTCAAACAGCGGATGGTACTATTATCTTGCTTGTAAAACTTGCTGGACGAAAAGGTAGTGCAGATAAACTGGAGACCTCTGACGTATCCGGATGAATATTTTCTCGTATTCCTGGTGGACTTAATGGAAAACTTGAAGCTATGGCAGCAGCTGTACAAAAAAACCGGAATGGTTTGATGGATGAAAAAAATCTGCAAGTTCGGACGCTTCTTAATTATCATGATGCACTTTTGAAGTCGACACAGGAAAAAGTTGATGCTGTAAAACTTGAGACGAATGAGAAGACAGCAGAAGCTGCTTATGATGGGTTGGTGACACGATATTCAAATAAGCTTGATTTTGGGGCAACTATGCAGTCTATTGTTGATGGAGTTAGCACAGATCCAAAGATCTGATTACAAGATGTTCAGCAATTTTTGAAAAAAGATCAAAAGAAACTTGCAGAGGAGATTTTTATTTTAATGGGTGCAGAAAAAGATAGTGCATTCGCTCAATTTATTCTTGCACCAGGACGTAACTATTTCCCAAATGTGTCTGCAGATAATAAAGAATTGGCTGAACACTATACTTTTGATAATTTTCTCAAAGACTTTGCTGATATGGATGATGATGGAACAGTTGAGAATGTGAATAGTGAAAAAAAGCAGTGGAAGAAATTGGATGCTATTACACTTTGATTGAGTTATTTCATGCGTGATAAAACTGCTGTACAAGGACAAGTTCAGAGTGAGCTTGGTTTGTATGAGCAAATCAAAGCATTGGATATGAAGGCATTCAATGCAAAATTAGCCGAAATGGGTATTGATTCAATCGTTCTTACAGAGGAACTTCTCAAAACTCCAGAGACAAGCAAAGCTACCATTACTCGAATTCGAAATGCTATCAATATGCGAGCCGATCTTCTTGGCTCTCGAAAACTCTGATGAGATGCAGTTGATGGGCTTGTAGAATCGGGAGAAATGCATAATGCAAAACTTATGCAAAAGGAAGTAAAGGCAGCTCTTGAGAAAATTTCATTGGGAGAAATAAAGCCTGAGCAAAAAGATCAAATTATAGCAGAACTTACCAAGAAATGATTAGAATTTCAAACATCTATTCTTGGTGCAAAAGATATTCAACCGGCTGCCATTGCTCAAAAATTTGGTCAAGCTATAACACAATGATCAGCTGATCATTTGAGTTTTGTAGCACTCGATCTCCGTGTTCTTAAGTCATTTTATGAAAGTAGCAATATTAACTTAAAATGATCTGCAGGGCTCACATTAGCTGCCTCAAAAGATGGGATTCTTCCTATTGCATCAATTGGTGGAGAGGCATGATTTACTCTTATGGATGGTAGTAAGGCTTGAAAGGAGGCTTTTGACCATATTAAGCGAAATACAACTATTAATATTGGTGCTGGTGTTGGAGCGACACTTATGGGTGTGAACGTCGTTGCACCTTATGTATCCACTGATCTTCTGTGGTCTGATAAGATTGGCACGGTAGAAAAACTCGGTTTCGCTATGCGCCAGCTCACGAAAGAGGCTACTCAGATTGATAAGAACGGCGTAATATCCGTGAATATTGATGGATTGAAGAATAAACTTGATTCATCTGTTGTAGATGCTTTTTCTATAATGAGCAAGGCTATCAGTGATGGTCAAGGTAAACTTCGAACAACTGTAGAAAAAAATGCATTTGCACTCACACTTATTTCTCGATTTGAGAAAGTTATGCAGGCTTCTGCCATTCAACAGAACAAGGATTTACGATGAATTGGAATTGCAGGCATAAAGGTTGCTTTTGCTGCATGACTTCTCTTTGCAGGACCAGTTATCCAATACCAGGGTGTATCAATAAAAGAATCTCAGGTAACAACTGAGAAAACAACAACTCTTGAAAAACGAGATACTTCGCCAGAGATCAAGGCTCTTTGACTGACTCTCACTGAGGATTCTATTACAGTTGATCAATGAAATACTATCCTAGTGGTTGATTCAAAAGGAAATCAAATCGAGGCTGGAAAACCCTTGTCTATCAAGGGAAAAGCAGTTGATATTCGATCTGAGAGCAGCACAGATAATTCCACTGCGTTTAGAAAAATCACCATCACGCTTACCGATCTTCCAGAGGGACAGGTACATGCTCCAGCACCGGTGGTGGAAGAGGTAAAATATCAAGTGCCTGAATTTATTGATAAGCATTCTTCTCAATTAGCAACCTTTCTTCATTTGGCGAGAACTGGTTGGTTTGATGGTACGAATAAACGTATTTCTGAAGCAACAATCGTTCTCCAGAACGCTGTCGTAAGTGGTGATGCAGAGCTGAATCAAAAATTCAATACTTTTGTAAATACCCTGTTATCACATAAAGCAATATCTGGAAATAAGGATCGAAGATCTCTTGTTAATGGATTAAAAACTGCTTTTGCGGAAAGTATACTTGATGGTACTACTAGTAATGCAAATCGATTCTTTCTTGAGACATTGAATATGAAAACACAATGAAGCAAGGAATCTCGAGATATTGCTAAAAAGTTGAATGCAGGGAATGATGTGAAAGGTGATGTATTGAAATATCTCACACAACCTCGTCAAGTTGGTGGAGTGTTAAGCGATGCTTTTGCTAGTCATCTTGGTGTTGATAAGGTCTGATTTAAAACATTGCTAATTAATCAGGTTAATGCTGGTTTGACTAAAGGAACCTTAGAGCACACAGGAAGGTCGGTTTATTCTCAGATTGGACGAAATCAAGAGAAGGGGATGCAGTGACTTGTTCCTGTGCAAAAATGAGTTGATACGATTGGTAAACCACAAGAGATAACCGGTGATATGAGAACACAGATCCTTGCAAAGCTCTATCCAAATGAAGCTGATAGAGCTAAACATACAGATGATAACATATTTATGACGCTTGCATTTGAAAAGAATGCCGAATGTTTTAATCCAATTATTTATAGCGTACCTCCAACACCGATTACACCTCCTTCTATTCCTGTGAACCCAGAAGGATCTCAAGTAACTATTAGAAGCAATGACAAGCAAAGAATAGGTCAGAGCGAAATAAGTAACGGAGAGGTAAATGCACTTTGAAAGGTTGCTGATTTTAATAAGTCAACTGAAACACCACCTCCACCAACGAAGAAAGAAAATAAAGCTGAAACAGAATCTACTACTAAGGAAGTACCAACCCCGCAACCGAGTACTACGATCATAGTAGAACCAGTGGTAGATCCAAATAATATTCCTACTACTCCTGTTCCAGTAGCCCCGGTGGATGGAAAAATAAATACTCAGGCAGTTCCAGCTCCGATTTCAAGTCCAGCTCCGGTTCAAACTCCAACTCCAGTTGCTTCTCATGGAACTCCTGCAGGTGGACCAAAACTTCCACCATGACGTCAACCTACAAACATAATAAAATAAAAAGTATATGAATAAAAATATCATTATAGCAATTCTTATATTGTCTGTTACATTCAATCTTACTGGGTGCTCCAGTAAGCAAAAAAAAGATATGAATGAAAATGAAAATCCTCCAACGGAGGTGCAGGTTGTATGATCTGCAGATGCGTCGGCAGTTCCGAGTATAGCACCACCATGAGAGGTGAGCGTTACGGTAAAGTCAGCTCATCCAAATCCTCCACCAAGATAATTTTTTATATAAATGTATATGCGTAATATTTTACTAAGTACCACTGCTTGTATTGCTGCACTTTTGTGTAATTCGACGTACATATATGCTGCCTGAGAGGGAAAAGTATGTGATCAAAATTTCACAACGCAGTATATAAGAGAATGAAAGAGCTATCTTTTTGGTGACAAGTATAAGAATTTAAATGACTATAATCACTGGCTTTCAGATTTTTCTTATGATTTTCTTGCAGATGATAATTTTAATAATTGACCAGCACCAAAGTTTGACTGGACGCCTAACTTTTTAAGTGGTGATCCAGTGATCTCTGGTGGCGTTCAAAAGGAGGTTATTACGTCAAGTATTTATACGGTTGCAAAAAAACCATCCATTAGAGATTCAATCGCTGATATATTCCTTGTGTATGATATTGAATATTATGGAGATCCTGCATGAAATAATTCTTATTCAAATGGACCAGATCATCATACGGAATGTCAGCCATATATAATTACTTGGTGTGGCGATGGTGTGGTTGATACTCCAAATGCTGGAGCAAGTTGGTCTGCAGAGACTTGTGATGACGGTGCGAATAATGGAAAACCAGGATACTGTAATGCAAGTTGTAACGGGAAAGTGGTTCAGTCTCCTGTTTGTTGAACCTCCGTTGGGACTCTTACATCAACTATTTCTTCAACATCCTCGAATCTTTGTACGATCTGAAGCGTTAACTCCTTCAATAGTACAAGTTCATGAAACACTCAAAATTTTGCATGGTCATGCACAAACACTTCAGGTAATCAATCATGTACTGCAAGCTATACTCCACCTCCATTTTGTGGAAACAATATCAAAGAAGGTACTGAATCATGTGATGGTACTGATGGTGTGCCTGCTGGTAAGATGTGTACGAGTACATGTACTTTGACGGATATCCCCCCACCCCCACCTCAATGTTGAACCTCCGTTGGGACTCTTACATCAACTATTTCTTCAACATCCTCGAATCTTTGTACGATCTGAAGCGTTAACTCCTTCAATAGTACAAGTTCATGAAACACTCAAAATTTTGCATGGTCATGTAAGAATACCTCAGGTGCTCAATCATGTGCTGCAAATTATACTCCACCTCCTCAATGTTGAAATAACATTAAAGAAGGAACTGAGTCATGTGATGGTACTGATGGTGTACCTGCTGGTAAGATGTGTACGAATACATGTACTTTGACGGATTTAGTATGTGTAGAAAACTTTACAGGATCACTTCGATATGGTCAAACAGTAAAGTTTGGTGATAGTTTCACTAACCCTACTTGATCAACAATAGCGCTCAAATCATTCGTTTCCACTTTTGTTTCACAATATGATTATAATCTTTCTGAGCCAACTCCAGTTTTTGATTGGGCTTCTTGATTGAATTTTAATGTACCAGCTGGAACATCCAATCAAAAAATTATCAGCTCAAATGATTATAGAATATTAGCTGTACCAGCGATTCGATCTTTTGAGAATCTTCGTATTAACTTTGATGTAAAGTATCAAATTGGGTCTCTTCCTGAGGTTACACATCGTGAATGTGCCAAGTATGAAATCACCTGGTGTGGTGATGGTATTCTTGACACGAATATCGATACGGATCTTGTTACTCCTGGAGTCCAAGGCGAACAATGTGATCCAAATGATCCATCCCGAGCATGATGGGGATCTGGTGGTTGTAATGCAACATCGTGTCTTCCTGTGAATACAGTAACATGATTCAATCTTTCTCTCAAGAAATATGTTGATACGGTAGACACTGCACACGATGCTCAAAATAACAGTAGTGCTATTGAGAAGACAAATTCTACTGCTTTTAGCTATAAGGTCGTTGTGACGAATAATGGTCCATCAAGTGTGAGTGGTATAACAACAGTGACTGATACGCTCCCAGAAGGAGTATCATTCTCTGGTAACGTCACTGGTACAACGTGGTCATGTTCTCAGGCTACAAACAATTTCACTTGTACGAATACTAGTGCAATTGCATCCGGGTCAGCATTTCAAGTCATCAATATCCCGGTAGTGACGAGTGCTTCAGCGAGTGGATATATCAATAATACAGCAACCGTATCAAATCCTGGTGATACAAATATCTCAGATAACACGGATCCAGCAGTTATTCATATCTCCTCTACTCCAATATCTCAAGGTACTCTCTCTATCAAGAAATATGCTGGAACTATGCCTGCTGGTGATTCCCAGACAGAGCCCACCGCTGTAGGTGTGAGTCGTGGCGCAGAGTTTAACTATCTCTATCGAGTCACGGTATCGAGTGGATCAGTAAACGGTGCGATTGTGCGAGATGCTCTCCCAGAGTATGTTGAATTTGTTCGATTTGGATCGACTCCAGCCGGATGGTCGACAGGATCGACAACTACGACTCATAGTGGTCATCTTCATACGGTGGTTATGCATCAGACTGATAGTATCCTCCCATCGGGTAGTTCTTATGATTTTACGATCGTAGCTCGACTCCGAGCAGATGCTGTCGGACAATATCATCAGAATATTGCTTATGTTTGTCCGAAGAAGATTCTCAGTGGTGGATCTCTCATAGACAATCCTGCTTGTACAACGACAGTTCCACCTTTGCCTCCTGATACTGGATGTAGTACTCTCCCGAATCCTCCTTTTATGGATCCTGCTTGTATCAAGGCAAACGATGGATTTGATCTCTCGATTCGTAAGTACATCAATAGTGATGATGCAGAGACTGCTATCAGTCTTGCGGGATGAACAACATTCAACTACCGTATGATTGTCACGAATAATGGTCCTGTAGTGGTAAACGGTACAACTTTCGTATCTGATGCTTTCCCTGCTGGAGTGGAGCGAACTGTATGAGCGATTACTGGTACAGGATGGAATTGTTCAGCAAGTAGCGGATCAACTCTCTCTTGCTACAGTATTCAAACGATTACTGCTGGTGGAGCCTTCCCAGAGATTGTTGTCCCTATGCGTGTAACCGCTGGAGATAATACAACGGTTACCAATACAGTCTGTGTTACGAATGCGAATGAATCTGCCGCAAAGACTCTTGCTGGTGGAGATACGACGAACTGTAATAGTGCGGTGTTGAAGACTGGGTGTACAGGAAGCTGTTGAGGAGGAAGCCAACTTCAATGTATCTCTGTTGCAAAAATTAATAGCACAACATTTGCTTGTCAGGGAAATTCTCAAGCTCGATCATTTTGAGTTGATCGTGATGGTGACAATGTGATTGATTATACTGGTGATTTCTCTCATGGCAATCCCGCAAGCTTTCCAGTCAATCCAGATCGTCCAGGTTCTCAGAATATTAAATGTATTGTTTCAAATCATCCAGTATTTCCGATTGTCGTAGGGCATAACTATAATACTGAATACTCAAATTATCCGTCATCGCTTGATACGAATGATACAACATGTAAGATCACAAATACTATATCAAATCCATATTGTGGAAATGGTACAATTGAAATTGGTGAAACATGTGATATGTGATCTGCAGTAAACTGGGGTGCTTGTGGACAACCAGGAACATTTAATCAGTGTAAGACTGGCGGGACATCTTCATTAGTTTGTGGAAATGGTCGTCTGGATGTTGGAGAAGAATGTGATCCATCTGTATATGCTTCTGATCCAAGCAAGTGGTGATATTGTGGTAAACCATTATCATCATCTCAAATTGTAACAACGAGAACATACGATGTGTGTAATGGTGTTTACGTTGATAGATTTAAAACACCTGGAGAATGTAAGATAGGACTTGATATCAGTACTCAACCGATGAGCTGTACTTTACCGTCTATTACCATTAATCCTGCAGAAAGTCCATCCAGAGAGTTTACTTTGTTTAATGGGCAGAATATTACTTGATCTGGGACATATAGTATGATCATTGGGCAGAATACTCCAGTGTTTCGACAGAAAGATAAGCTCAATCTCCGATCTCCTGGATATATCTTTTCTCCACCTCCTGGATCTAAAATAGTTCTCAAGAGTCAATGAGATTTCATCACGAATGATGCATGGAGCCATACTTTGACTCAAAGTTGTATTGGAAATGCAAATATATGAGATCAACCCAACCAATTTAATTCTCGGTGGAACGGTAGTACGTGGGAACTTTGTGAACCACTTATGAATTTCAGTGATTTTGAACATAACTCAGGTCGTTTGAGTCAACATAAATGACTGCCTATAAATGATTGGCCAAGTGATAATTCTCGCTGGAATGATGCCCAAAAGTCTGACTATGGACAAACGAACAATCTTAAAAATGCAGCTTATCGAACAGTCAACGACCCAAATAAACCATTTCTTGATTTTTATGTTACCTTGCAACAACCTGGTGATGATATAGATAACGATATGCGTTTACCTGGTGCTATTAATATTCGTGTAACTCGACCAATCATTGCGAATAATGCTGGTGGTGCTGGATACTTTGCGAATCCGAATCAAACAGTTGATATTGATACAGTTGCTAAGGATTTTCTTGAACAACTCAGAGCAACAAACTTTAATACTGGAAAAGCTCAAAATCCTTCAGGATCATCTACAAGTTTTAATCTCGATAGTATCGCAGGTGCTTCAGTTACTTCTACTGGAACAGCTTTACCGATTACTGGAAATGCTGTGGCGCTTACTAGTAAGCAGAATATTGAATTGAGCGGTAGTTCATGATTAGGTATCAACTCAAAACGAACATATGTGATCAATGGCACTCTTACAATAAATAGAGATATTGATACAAATAATAACTCGGTTGCTTTCATCGCAAATGAAATAAAGATCGGTTCAGGCGTAACTCGTCTTGATGGTATCTATATTGCAAATTCGATTAAGTGAGTATCTGGTTGATCTCAACTGATCGTCAATGGCAGTCTCTATGGAGATGCGTCTGAGCTCATCAAGGCTCGTACCTACGCTCGTGGAAGCAGTGCATCAAGTGGTATTGTGACGGGAATTCTCGTGAATTACTCTTCTCGAGTACTCTCAGATCCACCACCACTCGTGAGTGACTTTCTCAAGCAATATAATCTGACAAAAGTGACTTCGGTGCAATAGTATCTTGTGATTCTTAAAATCCCCATTCATAAAACGAGTGGGGATTTTCTGTATTTCTTCCCCTCTTGAGGAGTGGCGAAGCCGGGGTGGAGCGACCCAAAGGAAGTCCAGCGAGTGGAACGAGTCGGATATTTTGTATCCGTCATTTCGACCATCGGGAGATCAGCTTCAGCAATACAGGGAATCGTATAGACGCGATGATTCATGAATCTCTTCTGTACGAATTTCATACAAACAACGGAAGATCCTGAATCAAGCTCAGGATGATAGGATCTTGGGATTTTTGCTTGGTCATCCTGATGAAAATCAGGGTCTTCCTTCTCTGTTTACACAGATAGGTAATCATAAATCGCATTCTCGCGATGAGCCGTGAATCTTCTGCTTTTCTTGTTTTCTCTATCTCTTTCCATACAATCCTCTCGCTCCCATTCCCTTGGGAGTGGGAGATTTACTTTGGTAATCTCTGTGTTTTATGAGGAATTTCCTCAGATACCTTTTTGCTCTCTTGGGCTATGAGGTCATCACTCGTCGAGTGATAGGGAGAAATCGCAAGAAAATCTTGCGTGATCTTCGAAAAGTAAGAAAAGACCCGCTCGAACGGGTCTTTTCTTTGGGAGATTTACTTCCTCTGTGTATTATGCCTCTTTCGAGGTCGATTTTATTATAGCAGATTTATTCAAGAATACAAAATTTTTTGCTCCATCTCATTATGTATGACAAACATGAGAATTTTCATATACTTTCCATCATGAATACTATCGCACTTTCCTCGCCACTTACCCTCTATACGGGGACTCATACGGATAATCTTTTGAACTCTCTTGATGTTTTGGTCCAAGATTTTTCTATGGAGCATGGTGAGCATAATGTGGTTTCACTCGATACACCTACCTGGGAAGATATTATGGCTGAGGCGAGAGCTGTTCCTTTTTTCTCGGATCTTAAGCTCATTATTGCGAGATATTCTATTGCACTGAAGTGATCGAAGAAGGATACATCTGATGATGAGGATAGTAGTAATGATGATGATGGGATTGTAAGTCGCATGAAAGCTTCATCAGCAAAATACGATCTGAGCCAGATACCTGATCATGCAAGAATTGTGATGGTCTGAAATAGTCAGACAATCGAATCATCACTCTTCAAATGGATCGAGAAAAATGCAAATATAGAGCGATTTGATGAGCTCTCGAGTGGTGAATTAGTTGCACAGGCAAAGATACTCCTACCGAATATTTCCTCTGCAGTACTTCAATATCTGACACAGCTCCCACCGCAAGAGATGGAGCAGGCAATTAATTTTTACCATCTTGGCTATCATGATGATGCGAGATGATTGAGTGTAGAAGAGATCAGCCAAACCTACAAACCATCACTCGATCTCAAGGTCTATGAGATGTTGGATGCGATCCTCTGATGAAACCCTCAAGAGATTGCAAAACTCTGGTATGGTCTCTGCGGTATGGGTATGATGTGGTCAGTATTACCAAGCCTACGAACACAACTTCGTAAATATATTGCAGCACTTGATCTTCTCGCTCATGGGGCAAGAAGGGATGCCGATGGTGGGGTATTTGGCGTGAAGAGATATCCTCTGGATAAACTCATGCAGCGAAAACATACCACCAGAAAGCTCTCTCAACTTATGATGTCTATCAATGATATTCAGAGACAGATGATTACGGGTTGATCAGTCTGATCTATGGAGGACTATGTATATCTCAGGCTTGTTGTACCATGTCAAGATAACCTATCATAATAGGACTTGCTCGGATGACTTTTTTTGATAGCATAGGGGCGAACTATTTTTCAATAATTTTATGCGAATTTCTACAAAGACCCTCTTTATCTGACTACTCTCGACTCTTGCAATGACAGGTTGTAGCATACCTGGAATGGATAAGAATACAGCTTCTCCTCAAAACACATCCACTCAATCATGAATGACGAGCGTTTCTGTTGCACAAAAGTGTCCAATCAAGCCAACAGACCTCGGTACTCCAAGTGGTACCGGCACAGGACTTGTTTCTACGACAGGATCTCAAGTGAAGGTTGAATATGCACTCTATGATACATGCGGTACGTCTATTCAAGGTACACGTGAGGAAAGGCTTGCTTTTGATGCGGTCGTTGGGCAAGGGACGATACCAGGTTTTGCACAGGCAATGATGGGTATGCAAGCAGGACAAACTCGAGAATTCACACTCTCACCGAAAGATGCATATGGAGAAGAATTCATCGAGATTCCTATGACTCGTGAGATGATCCAGGGAACCATTGTTCGTCCTATGGATAGCAAAATCTATACTGAAAATAAGCCTATTACTGAATCACTCGGTGGACCAGTCGATACAACCAAGATTCAAGTTGGTAGTGTGTATCCAAGTTCGGTTGATCCAAATCTTCTCATGAAAGTTACCGCTATTGATGGTGATAAGGTGACGTATGTGCTCGATACTTCTAAGCTTCCATTCTACAAAAAACCAATCGTCGCAGGTACCAAGGTCTCACACGATGGTATTGATTATGAGATTATCTCAATGAGTGGATCTGTAATGATGGTCTCTCAAAAGATGCCAGATGCTGCTATATTCACGGATAGTGAAATTAAGAGTGGTGCAAAGAAAAAATTGACTGAGAAATCACTCTCTCTTCTCTCACGTTTTGGCTTGAAAGTTGGTGATGAAGTAGAGATTGCTGATATTCTCTGAAATGGAGAGGAAGTTGTATTGAGTATTCCGAATAAGCAAGATCTTGCAGGAAAAAGTCTCGTCTTCTCTATCAAAATGGTAAGTGTTGCAAAATAATGAAAATTTTTATTGTTGGACTCTTTCCTGAGACACTCTCGAGTGCCCTCGAAATATCTATACTAGGACGTAGCGTCAAAAACGGGAGCATTACTCCCGTTTTTATCAAACTTTCTGATTATAGCGTTCGTTCAACCCGACGAGTGGATGACCGCGTCTATGGTGGTGGTAGTGGCACATTACTTCAGTGCGAACCAATTGCACTTGCAATCGATGAAATTCTTGAAAGCTCTGCCGAAAAACCAGAAATCTTTGTTATGTCTCCTGGGTGAGAAATGTGGTTACAAGCCTCTGCTCAGGAAGTTGCCAATAGTGGCAAGGATATTATTATCTTATGTGGTCATTATGAATGAATCGATGAGCGTGTAATAGAATATTATAATATGCGTCGCATATCAATAGGGGATTATATTCTGACGGGAGGGGAGAGTGCAGCATTGATCATCATTGACTCCATTGCTCGTCTTGTTCCTGGAGTTATCAAGGATACATCACATCAAGAAGAATCATTTAGCGAATCTTTCGATGGGAAAATCGAATATCCACACTACACTCGTCCTGAAGTATGGCGTGATATGAGTGTTCCTGGTGTTCTTCTTTCTTGAGACCATTGATCGATTGCCGAGTGGCGATCTGACTCTCTCCGTTCTCGAGATACAAACGAAGAGAGATAAGATTGATTTTTTCTATAGAGAAGTACAATCCTCTCAATTATTTA
>ERZ724506.512-NODE-512-length-13427-cov-14.914822_pt1 | contig 13427 bp, 6 predicted proteins | sample MGYA00376039_ERZ724506 | MGnify/ENA primary metagenome ERZ724506 (study PRJEB28724, sample SAMN07190887) | wastewater metagenome | isolation source: effluent of sewage treatment plant in Hong Hong | place: USA: Christiansburg, Virginia | collected 2016-03-01 ... | reverse complement strand
TTATAATTAAATATTTATCATTATAAAATATTTAAACACTTTGTTAAATCTGTGACCAATAATTTCCACTTCAATTAATTATACACATCTTTATTTTATTTTAGGACGCAATAGAAATTTTAATATATTTTACAATTATTAAAATATTATTATCATTTAAACTTTAAACTTTCGTTTTAAGCATAATAATTAAATCTAATTTCATTATTCAAATTTCAAAATCAAAAAAATAATAAATAATAAAAATATAATCTATATATTTAAATGATTTTTTAATACAATAAATAATCAAATATTAAATGAATGAATGAAAGTCTACTTAATAATATCAGATAGTCAAAAAAGAAACTTTTAATCCATTAATGAAACTATGAGTTGATAAGAACCTGTTATAGAGCAAAGAAACAATCATTTTCTCAAGTACACTATTACACACTTAGTGAGAAAATTTAGAAACATAATAAGTTAATAATAATGTCTATAACAATTTTGAATAATATTTAATACTCGAAAGAATATAGAAAAAATTGCTCAAATAATAAACTGAATAATTAATTATAGATTTGAAAGCCTGTTTATTGAGGGAATATTCATTATGCTTTTAAAGCTATGCGTTGTCTTCTACTCAATAGCCTTTTATCTAATTTCATCTACAAAATTATTGCTTATGTTGAACAACTATTCATCTATAACATTTTTATTGTTAATTTATATCATAAGCTAAGATTTTTTTATAAGTTCTTTAAGCTAAAATTCTTAAATGCCGTGCTTCATAATATAATGTTTTACTAGCTCATGACCATTTGCAAAAACTTTACTACTACATAAGGACTTTTGACCATATTATCAAAAAAGACATTAGAATAATACATCTTAACACACATGTTATTTTAAGTCTTTTCTAAGCTTAAAAACTTTTAGACAATATAAACATATTTCATGTTCATGTATTTTATTATGCTCTAAAAACTCATCAAAACAATTGTCGATTTTCTCACAATGAAAACAAGAAAATAAATTAACATGTTTTTCCCATATATGACTTGTTATTTTACTAAAATAGCTCATTTCTTACTACGTTCTAGCTCTAACATAATTTGCATTTGACTTTATCTTTTCTCACATTGAAAATAGAATCTATTTCAGTGTTACACATGCTAATAGAATCTATCATATTATTTTATCATTTTTATCACACCATAAAAAATTCAATATAAAATCAAAAAAATAAAAATAAATAAAGAAAAATAAAACTCTTAAAATCTTTTAAAAGAATTTCGTTTCTCATCCAAAAACTAACAAATCTTCATATGCATGCATATAACAGCATCATAATCGGGGATGTAGCTCAGATGGTAGAGCGCTCGTTTAGCGTACGAGAGGCCTAGGGATCGATGCCCTACTTCTCCATTTTTATATTCTATAAAATAAAATTAGGCAATTATAGTTTGAATTTTTTCACAAGTACTTTCCAGCATGCTCAACAACAAGTCCTCGTGTTACTCTCTTTCTTTCTTTTCATTGATAATGTCTTCTTTTATCTTATCATCCATTTCTTAGACAATCTCCTTAATCTATTGTGTATCTCTTTGCTTCTCTTCTTCAGCCTCTTTGAACAAATTTGAGTACTAATTGGCTCTGTCATTAAATTTGTTCTGAAAGCTCAAAAACTACTCCTATCTTAGTGCTGATAATTACTAAATATTGTCATTAGTATTCTCTATTTGTTTATTTAAATTATTTTCAAATTCTTAGAAACTCTCAAACCATTCTTGACTATCAGAAAGTATTTCTTGTTTTAGGTTCTCAAATCTCAATGAAATAGACTATCATATTCTCTTAGTACCTTCCTTTCTGCTAGCCTTGTTTTACTATATAAGAGTTTTGATTTTTTGAACAAGCTGAATTATTTCTTCATTTTAAAGTCTTTATTTTTGTTCTTTTTTATTTTCCTAATTTTTTAGCTCAAATTTTGCCTGCTCAATCTGCTGCTGCATAAGAGAAACGTGTTTTTTATGTTCTTTCTCTAAATGCTCAAGAAGCATAGTTATTTCATCGATATGTTTGTTTGAAAGATCAATTTAAGGTCCCGAGTTATGGATCTGCAAAGAGGATAGTTTTTAAGTAAGTCTCTAAATTCTCTCGCTTTTATTCATTATAATTTTGATATTAAAAGGTCTCTGAATTTTTAAATCTAAAGTTAAAATAATAATCTTTATAATCACATGGAGATAGAGAGAGTTCGAAAGCTGTCTAAGATCCACGTGCTGATAAGAAAATGACCTCTTAACTAGAAAGAAATTAAGCTTAATTAGTAAGACATTGTAGAAGTAATAGACAAAGATACAATGGTCATTAAAGAACATAAGGTTAAAGTAGACATGACCAAATATATTGAAGAGAATTATTTTACTTTTGACAGAGTTTTTGATGAGCATTCAACAAATGAAGAGGTCTATGATGACTCTATTTAGAATCTTATAGAATTCGTTTTTGAAGGAGGAAAAGTCTCTGTATTTGCCTACGGCCAAACTGGAAGTGGAAAAACCTTCACTATGATAGGAAACTAGAAAACTCCAGGAGTCTATATACTTGCAGCCAAACAAATATTTGACTTAAGAAACTACAGCTATCCAAAGCTGAGTATCAAGATGTCTTATTTTGAGATCTATTGTGGAAAGCTGTTTGATCTTCTTAATAACAGAGAACCTATAATAGCTTGAGAAGACAACAAGTAAAATATTCAAATTGTTGGCTTGAGCAAAATAGAGTCAAACAGTGTAGAGGAGGTTTTTGAAAGTATCTAAAAAGGTAACTTGCTATGAATAACAAGCACAACTGGAAAAAATAATGAAAGCTCTTGAAGTCATGCCATACTTTAGTTTGAAATCTTATCTGATAATATTTCAACTGGCTTGCTAAGCTTTATAGATCTTGCAGGCAATGAAAGAGGGGCTGATACTTTCGGCCATACTCAATAAACCTGAATAGATGGAGCTGAAATAAGCAAGTCGCTTTTGGCTCTTAAAGAATGTATATGATGTTTGGATCAAGACAAAAAACATATACCTTTTTGAGGCTCAAAACTCACTATGGTTCTGAGGGACTCTTTTATTGGTAACTGCTGAACTGTTATGATTGGAAACATATCTCCAGGAGATGCCAATAGCGAATACACTTTGAATACTCTGAGATATGCTGACTGAGTAAAAGAGCTTAAAAATGATAAATTTAAGAAGAAAAATGATCTTATGTTGCCATGATAAAAAAGCAACCAAAATAAGAAAAAATTATCAAACTTAATTTACTCTTCTTAAAATCTTCCTGATGAGAGTCCTGCAGATAATTAAAAGTATTTTGGAAGCATGGCTGACATTTCCTTACCAGTGTGATAACTTCCATATAAAAAACTACTTGAGCCTGCAATTGAGTATGATAGGAATCAATTCAACCTTATTAAAAAATAAGAGTTTTTATAAGGAGAATTTAGTAATGAAAAAAATAAAAATTTTAATACTTAAATTCACAATGAAAATGATAGCAAATTAATTTACTTAGAAAAAGAGCATAGCAAGATTATTAATGTTATAATTGAAGGAGAGTAAAGCCTAAAAAACTCTCAATTGGACCTTATGGAGAACACTTGAGTTTTAGATGACAAAGCTTTATAAATTCTCAACAGCTTTAATACTAATAAAATTTCATTTAGCGATTATTTAAAACAAATGCTGCTCAATGAGGAAAAAAGAATGCAGTTTTAATAAGCATTTATAAACAGCTTATATCATTTTTGAGACCTTAGTTAAAAAGAAAAGTCTTTCTATGCAGAGATAAAAAAGTTCAACGAAATCCAAGCATTTTCTCCAGGCTACAATCTTCTTTAAGAAGATGAGTACTTGAGTTAAAATGAGTTCAAAACCCCTTTCAAAATGGAGGACTAAAAATATATATATTAATTTTTTGAAAATTATAAATTTTATAAACCATGGCCATAGTCAAAGAATTCTATCAACTTAGCGAAACCCCAAAGCTCTTTGGAAAATGGGACTACAAGGAGGTCAAAACTGTCGATGAGGCTATTGAGAACTACATTGCCATTAGCGAGACCAAGAGTCAAGTTTACGTTCCACATACTGCTGGAAGATACCAAATCAAACATCTTAAGAAGGCAACTATGCCAATCGTTGAGAGACTTGTTGGGGGTCTTTTGTTCCACGGAAGAAATGCTGGTAAGAAACTCAAGGCTCTTAATATCGTTCAATAGGCTTTCGAAATCATTCATCTCTAGACTGGTGAGAATCCAATCTAGGTTTTGATCCAAGCTATTTCTAACAGTTCTCCAAGAGAAGACTCAACCAGAATTGGAAAGGGAGGAAATGTTAAGAGATAAGCCGTCGATGTTTCTTCATTCAGAAGAATCAATCAAGGAATTTATTTCTTGACCTCTTATGCTAGAAAGAAGGCCTTCAAGAACACTAAGAATATTGCAGAGTGTTTAGCTGATGAAATCATCTTAGCAGGAACTAATAATGCCAACTCTTAGACCATTAAGAAGAGAGAGGAAATCGAAAGAGGTTCAAAGACCAATAGATGATTAATTATTATTCGCTATATTGTTTTTATTATTATATATTTAACAATAAAAGTATTATTATTAAGGTCGTATTTATTATATATGTTTATACTGGAAAGACAAATACTTTGTTTTTGAATTTTTATTTTTATATTTAATTTATTAAAAATTAAGAATGTTATGTTAGTATTAATGTTATCTATTAAGAATAAATATAGAGAATTTTATTAAACAGGAAATTATATTAAAGCTATTCAAGTTTTCAAAAATCATTTATAAACTTGTCTGAAAATATCTAAATATAAATATTATATTTCAGGCATTCTTTATTTGTTTACTTTTATGTCTTTTGATATTTCATAATTTATAAATAGATAAAAATAAAAAATTTAAGAAGATAATTTTTGATAGAAACTTTCATAAAAATCATTAAAGTTTTCATCATTTGTTTTTGGCTCAATAAACAATACAATGTGCATGTTTTTGTTCTAACCTAATTACTTTATGACTATTCTTTGCTCATGTTGTTTGAATTAAAAACTAAAAATCAGTTAATTTTAAACAAAGTTTTATATAGAAAACATTTTAATTGTCTATATAACTTGCTTTATAGCTTGGTGAATATCTCCTAAAAATAAGCAACTTATTTCAAAAGGATATTAATAAATTTCAGGTGTATATTAAACAGTGATTGGATTCTACTAAGGCTTATTATATACAATATCTAGCTACATTTTTATTTATTAGTTTTTATCAACCATAATTGAAGCTCTTTTTTGCTTAATGTTTCTAGAGTTATCTGAGCTTTTTAATAACAATTAAATTTTATTATCAACGTTTTTTGGCTCCATATTTATTCAAATACTTTTTTGTAAAATTTCGTTATTTTTTCGATTAAAAATTTGTTTTGCTTTAGCCAAAAAGTCTTATTTATTTGGCTTGGATACCACAGTACTTTTTTGCTTTGAGAACTCTGCTTTTTTCTTCATTATATCCATTGATTTTTTTGCATTATATAATACATCTTATTTGCTTAATGTTTTTCCTTTATTTTTTAATGGTTAGCTTTTGCTCTCCTTAGTCTTATTTATGGACAGGCTTCTATCTAAAATTTATGTTTTAATTACATGCTTGGATATTGTTTATTATATAAAAAAAGGATTCTAAATATCCATTAAAGAAAACTATCCAATTTAAGCTTATTTCTTAAGACTTAAATAATACAGAGTAGTCAACCCATTATGTAGATTGAGCTAAATACTTTTTCTTAATTCATCTATGTCGACATTCATTTTTTTTATTTTCTTCAAAGTCAGCTCACAAATAGGCATGCAGTGTTCTTTAGTTATAAGTCCTTTTGAAATATCATTTTTTATATTAAGACTTTTGAACCATGCGTGTTTTTTAATTTGCTCAATTGATATTCATTTTTCTGGCTCAATTTACAACAAAGATTTTATAAGCTGAGTAGCATGGTCACTAACAAAGCTTGGTATTGAGTACTCTCCAATAATAATTTTTCAATAAAGAATTTGAGTGTCAGGATCATCAAAGGGAAGATAGCCACAGAGCATAGTGAATATAACAATTCCCATAGACCAAATGTCCGATTAAAGTCCACTATATTTCCAGCCTTTGATCATTTCAGGTGATGCATAGCAGGGAGAGCCACAGGCTGTTTTTAAGTACTCATTTTTAGAGTAAATGTTCGATAATCCAAAGTCAATTATTTTAAGTTGATTATTGAAGTTGATCAACAAATTCTCTGGCTTAAGATCTCTATGGACTATGTGTAGCTTGTGCATGTATTCAACTCCATTCAAAAGTTATGAAAACAATTCTGCAGTTTCTTTTTCCTGAAGTCTTTTGTTTTTAACAATAAGATCAAAAAGCTCTCCGTTTTCAGCATATTCCATTATCATGTATATCTTTTTCGTATCCTCTTATATTTCATAGAGCTATATGATATTTGGATGCTTTAGAATTTTGAGTATTTAAATCTCTTTTTGAACTCATTCTTTGTCTTTTTCTTCTTCAATTTTTTTCTTGTCTAAAACTTTAATAGCAACAAGTTAATCAGTAACTAAGTGTTTGGCCTTGTAGACAACTGCAAATGTTCCTTTTCCAATTTTCTTCAATATTTCATAGTCCTATAGTAGCACTTTTGTATTTAGAAGGCTTTTTTGTTTTGAGGAATAATTTATACTATTTAAAGGTTTTTTTAACTTGCTTGAATGATCTGATTAAATCGAGTTGTAGTTATTCATTTATATATAATAAAGAATTATATTATATATAATGATATTGCTTTTCATAGCCTTGCTAATATAGAGCTTTAATTAAAGAGAAAATTATTAAGTATAAAATAATATATCAAAATTTACTGATTAAAGGATCAATCTTAATATGAGTGGATATTATAAATGTGATTGTGATTAAATAATTGGGGTTTGTGAGAACTGCCCTTGTGATCCCGATTGTTAAAATCCTTAACAATAGTTTATAAACTCCTCTATTGACCAATAGCAAATAAACCTACCTTATTGTAGCAATATAGTTGATTTTACAAAGATAAAATAAAGTAAATATATTTGCATAAACTGAGTTAATTTAGCTAATAATATTAAATATTATATATTAGAAAACTCAGCTTTATTAAAAAAGATAAATTCAAGCCTAATTTTTTTTATTTTTCTACTTGTATAATTAAATAAAAATATATAATGAAAAACGAAGATAAGTGGCAGGTGTAATATAATTTTAAAAAACATCAAGAAAAAATAAAAAATGTCAAAAGCAGCATTCCTTAGGTGCATAAAACAAAAATTTTAAACTCCGCAAAAAAATCTAACAATAAAGAGCATACTCATGTTGAGCTTGAAATGTATGAGACTCTAAAACATTATAATCTTCAGCAGTATAAATCTTAATTAGAGAAGTTAGGCTTTTTTGACAACATTACTTAAATATTATTGCCTCAGAATCTTGAAATAGTTTTAGATTAAGTCAAGTTTATTTCTGGTCACAAATAAAGATTTAAGGATATGATAATGGATCTTAAAGTACTTAGTTATATTTCTGAGTAAAATTAAATATAAAGTGAGAGGAAAATAGGCTCTAATAAAAAAGAATAAATATAAGAAGAAAAAGAAAATAATTCTATCAATAAAGCTCCATTATAAAAAATAGTTGAAACTATGGAGCCTAATACACAACAGTCTATATTGTAATTTATAGAGATTGAGAACAGAATAAAAAATACAAACCTAAATGAAAAGCTTGATAATCTAATACATGCTACAGATTAATAATAATTATCATAAGAAATATTTGAGAGCTTTATTGAGGAAAGTTTCAGTAGCTAAATAGAGGAGGTTTTAAACAATGATTAAATAATATAGCAAATAGCAGAGAGCATTTATAAATAACTTTAGTTTTCGGATCATGACAACTATGCAAATGTAGAAGAGTTTATTTAAGGGCTATAGCTTTAGTCTTTTGAAGAAGAATGACCAAGAATTAATTCTTTATCTGAGATAAAAGAAGTTTCAGAGTACTCATAAGACATACTCTCCTTTGAGAAAGACACTACTAATAATCTACAAAGAAGTATTGAGTAAACAATAAGAGAGATAATAAGTGAAAATAGAATTCAAATAAACACCATCAAAAAATATAAAGAATAATTAATGATGACAATAAAATGCACAAAATTTGACTGGAAAAAACTAAAAACAATATTAACTGAGATTTTCAATGGAATAAACACATGAAAATAAACCAAATAGGATTTTCAATAAAATTTAGCTAATTGAGTATTAATTATAAATGTTTAATAAATTAAATGAGTTTTAGTTTAAAACAGATGGAAGTGATTTTTTAACAACAGAATATAATTTACTAGTATGATAAAAAGTAGTAGTGTCTTTGGTGATTGGACGAATAGGAAAAAGAACATCAGGAAAAATACTCAGTATTAAAACAAAAATCAATTAAGACAAAAAAAGAAAAAAAAGCATTTAAAGCAAAGCAGCATAAAAAGTTCCTAAACATTTACATAAGTTAAAGTGATAAGACTTAAAACAATAGCATAAGTTTTGAATGAGAAATTGATCAGCTCCTAAATGAGTAAAATAAGTTCTATCAAGAAAACAAAATAATAGTAAAAAATATAACTAAATAAATACAAACAATTTTGAGTCAAATAAATAAAAATATAAGAGTATAAATATATGGCAGTTAAGTCTCGGGATTGTGTTTGTAGTGGTCTGATATAGATATATTAGTAACCTTGCCCAAGGAATTGAAAGACAACAGCAGTATTATAAGAAGTATAGCAGGTGTTTTAAAAGTAATATAAAAAGGAGTAAAAATAGCTTGTCAAAACATTATAAATAATAGAGAAGTCTTTTTTTCCTTTGATAAAAATAGAAACCACAGAAGACTATAATTCTTATAAAATTGATATAAGCTTAATAGAGGAAGGAGTTAGTCAGCACACAGGAATAAAATGTGTGACTCTAGTAAGATAATATCTTGAGACTTATCCTTAGTCAAAAACCTTAATAATTATACTCAAAAATCTAATATATGAAGCAGGCTTGCAAGACCCTTTTTTAGGAGGAATATAATCATATGGAGTTATATTATTAACAATAACTTACTTATAAATTAGCAAATTAAACTAAGCATAAGATAAAACAACTTTAGAGCTGTTAATAAATTTTTTGTGTTTTTATTCCAGCTAATAATTTGACAAGCTTTATTTGAGTCCAAAATTACCAGATACTTTTCTACACTCAGAAGATTAATTATATAGTCAAAACTCAAAATTAGGAGTCTTTTGGATCTTAGATCCTCTTAATGATTCTAATAATGTAGCTTGATCCAGTTTTAGATTCTTAGACATAAGAAATCTATTTGTACATCTCTAAATAGAGCTATAGAAAAATCAATCATAATCTTAATCATTTATTAGCTTAATAGAGTGCAGTTGATTTTTCAAAAGGTTTTATTCAAATTAATAATAAAAAATAAAATCTATAAAATATTTAGCTTATTATTACTCTTGGACTTCACTCTTAAGATACTTGAGTTTATAGACATTCTTCTCAGAGGCATTGATTTTAAGATACTCTAATATTCCCATCTTCTTTAGAATTCTCTTCATAAGATATTTGAGATATCTTTTGGCTATTCTGACTCTTGTTGAAACCATGATCTGTTTGGTACCAACTAGAGTGACCTAAACATTGTCTCCCAAAACACCTTATTGGCCGTTGATTTTAATGTTTCCCTTGAAGTAGTCCATGACCTCCTTTGGATTGACAAGCTTGTCATCAACAGTGACTCCGAGATCGATGGTGAATTTGGTTATCTTGTTAAGCTCTGGGTTTTTGAGGATCTTTCTGCTCATCGTTTATAAATTAAAAAAATAATCAATAGCATTATTAGTATTAGTTTGAGAATACTGGGTTTCCTTAGGCAGTAAGATATTTTTGGATTTCGAGATCGGATCTGCCTTTGTCTCTGATGTATCCTGAGATGGCAACTTGAACTCCAGTTCCCTTTTGTAAGATGGCCTTTCCATTCTCATCTATTTCTGGGATGTAAATCTAAACTGAGGCATGGTCTTTTGGTCCTATCAATTTTGATGAGGCAAAACATTTTCTTGGAAGATATTTCTCAACAATAACATTGTCTTGATTGGTAAGAGGTTTCATCTTTCTGTCGTTGAATTCTTTGTTGACTAAAAGGACGTTGCTGGTCATGTTTATAAAGTTTATTATTTTCTAAATTTATTTTAATAAAAAATTAGCTGAAAATTATAATGTATTATAGCTCTGTGTTGGTTAAGGGATTTATGTTGAGTCTCTGAGCCTAGATTTATCTTTCTTTAAGTCTCTCTCGTATAATAATGTATTATAAAAGATGATTATTTATCTATGTGTTTCTGTTAAGAAAATGCTCATTGAAAATGTTTTGCTTTGGAAAAGTAGTTTAGATTTTTAGATTATTAAGTTCTTATAAAAGTGAGGGTTTTATCTATGTGCATTGAAAGTTGTTGATCTTGCTTCATAAGGTAACAAAACAAGAGCTTTAGCTAGAGGAACTTTGGCTTAAAGACTTTATGATTTATTTATCAATTTCCTGGGTTATTTTTTTTTCTTATTTTTCATTGCTAAATATTTGTTTAAAAAGCTCATTGTTTCAAAGATGTTAATTAATTTAATAATAAGAGCAGTCCATTTCTGAGACAAGTTTTTGCAACTCTAATTTCTAATCATGTTGTTATTATGGAGCTATAATTGTATTTAGTTCTTGCTGAAGTTTTTAATATACTTCAAAGTCAAACTCATCAGAAGAGTTTATTGTGCTTAAAATTTGGTACTTTATTTTCTAAATGTCTTAGTATGTTCTTTATGTATTTTTATACTAGTATCAATCGTAAATTAGTACTATATCGTCTCCATATGTGTTTATTAGGTCTTATAAATAGAGAATTTCTTCATAGGACCAATTAGTATTATAGGCGCTTTAGAGCTAAGAATAAAGATCTTTTGTTAAATTAAATAGTTTTGTTTTGTCATCCTATTTACTTGTTTTAAATTATATTTGGCTTTGTTTTACCCATCTTTATTGATTTTTATCTTAGTGAATGGGGTTTTGTTAATGTCTCCATTTTGACACAGGCTCTATAAATATTTTTTCCTTTGAGGTGTTAATTACTAGTCTTAGTTATGAATCTTTGGGCTATTGGGTTTGCATTGTGTTAGTCAGCTCGCTTATCCAGTTAGAATCGTTAATTAGGTTTAGTCTAGCTTCGTTATAGCTTTCTTTAAGTTATCAAAATATCTCCAAGAAAGAACCTCCATTTGCCTCCATAAATGACAATTATAAATTTAATAATATATATTAATGAGGTTAGAAAAAAACCAGAAAATTTATTAAATTCATTCTCTATTATTAATAAAAATGCTTTGGCTTTTATTGTGCTTTTTTAATGTCTTATAAAATGATTATTGTATTATTTGTTAAGCTGAATCAACAATAACTATTTTAAAGTTTACTTTTTAAAATCATAATCAAATATTATTCTAAATTAATTGTTAATATTAATTATAGTGTTTTATTCAATTATATTTTTAGATATTTTGATTTTATGTTAAATTTTTAATTGTTATTTAGAAATAATTTAAAGAAAAATCAAAAATAATTATAAATTCAAGATTATATATTGTAAGCAAAGCAAATAAAAATAATTTCTCATTAATTATACAAAATATAGAAGATTATCTTTTGCTTTTTAAAAAACTTAAAAAAATTTCCCAAATATAAAAATCCAATTGCTTTTTATTTTAAAAGTATAATAATACTTACACACTTAATATATTCTTTTCACTTATATCAATAAACTTAAACATATACTCATATATTCATATATTTTTTTTAATTACAACTAAAGAATCATTATAATTATCAACCTTTATTAAAAATTATTCTTCATAAATTAGCCTTCTTTAATTTTTTTATATTTAAACTCGATTTTATATTTTTATAAATGTGTGCTGACGTAAAAAGGATCGAGGACTATGATGTAATTGGTTTTGACATGGACTTTTGTCTGATAAACTACAACAAATAAAATCTATTATGACTTTAATATGATTATATTACTAAATATCTATAGTCATCTTTGGGGTACTCAGAAATAGATGAGTACTTCATTATTGAGCATGATCTTATAAATCTCTATTTCAAATGCGTTGTTGACCTAAAGTATGGAACTTTGCTGAAAATGGGAATGAGCGGCGAGATCTTAAGAGCATTCAAAGGCACATGAAGACTTCACACTTGGGAAATCAAAAGACTTTATGGAAATGATTGTGTAATTTAAAAGTTCTCATTTAAGTTAAAGAATCCAAGATTTGATTTTTGCTTAGATTTCTACAAAGCTGCTTAGGCTGCAATTTTCTCCATCATAGCCGAGAAACAGATCCACTATTTGCAGAAACAGTACTCATATATTCAGATATACAAAGACATGAATAAAGCACTGGGAGACATGTTCAGCGACATTACAGAGAACAAAATCACTTAAAACTACAGAAATATCTTCAATATCGAACTATTTAACAATTGTTAAAACTATATTTTAAAAACACATCCTGGAATATTGGAGAGGTTCTTATAGCTTAGACAAATGGGGAAAAAATTGTTCTTAGTTTCAAATAACTATTAGAGCTTCGGAGAAAAAATGCTTGAGTACTCCATTGGAAAGAATTTCAGAGATTATTTTGACTTTCTCATTTTTGAAGCCCAGAAACCTAAATTTATGGAAGCAAAGGAAGAGATTTAATTTACGGATTTCTATAGCGAGTAAATTATAGATGTAGACCAAATCGAAAGATTGAAGATAGTAAACGGAGGAAATTTGGCTATTCTAAATGATTATTTTAAAGAGAGTCTAAAACCTGATTTTTAAGGTATAATTTTTGAGGATAATTTTTACTGTGGATTTGAAAACAAAGATTAAAATCCTCATTTGAAATAATGGGATTATTGTTTGATTTTTAGAGAGCTAAATGAACTAGAATGTTATGAACAGTGTGAAATAATGACTAAACAGAAATAGATAATTGGAAGCTACTTGTTGGATCATAATCATGAGAATAAATTAGTGCCAACATTCTTCATCTAATTTGTTAATGAATATACTCAAAAATCTTTCTATTCGATTGATAGTCCTAAATGTATGAAGTTTTTAACACTAAGAAATTAAGTAATTTTATAAATATAATATTTTTTATTTTTTATATATTTTCTTCAAACTGGGGTTTGGGGTTTGGGGTTT
>ERZ724506.511-NODE-511-length-13441-cov-3.581951_pt1 | contig 13441 bp, 14 predicted proteins | sample MGYA00376039_ERZ724506 | MGnify/ENA primary metagenome ERZ724506 (study PRJEB28724, sample SAMN07190887) | wastewater metagenome | isolation source: effluent of sewage treatment plant in Hong Hong | place: USA: Christiansburg, Virginia | collected 2016-03-01 ... | reverse complement strand
GACACTCTCTTATGGTAGCGAGTTTAAAATTCATTTGCGCGGTATGTTAGATCGTGTCGGGGTATTGAATACCAAAATGGTTCAGGATCCTGAAATTAAAACCTCAATTCAAAATGCATTGATTGAGAGTAGTTCGATTATTGATTTAGTACGGTTACAAGAAATTAGTCACAAATTGCCTGAGCATATTGACTTGCAAAGTGAAGTGAATCTCTTGCAGCAGCAACTTGCTGAGTATTTTCAACGACAAGAAAAGCAGCTTTCTTTGAACCATTTTTCAGCTCAAATCGTACAGCAAATAGCAGTATTACAAAGAATTGCACAACAGATTGATGATGAGCAATTGGCTCAAAGAATGTTGATTTCTCTGAATAATATTTGTGAAAGCATAGGGCATGTCTCAACAGAACAGATGTATTCGGAAATATATGGCGTAGGTGTGTCACATGGGTGAGATCAATGTTTATGGGATTTATATTCCAATCCTTTTGGTACAAGCGATTATTGCCTATGTGCTTTTTAAGTTGCTGAGTCCACTGATTGACCGCTTAGTGATGAAAGGATGGATTGCGCTGCCGAGTATTTTCAATTTGTGTTTTTACATGGTTTTGTTGCTGTTCGTGCATTGGCTATTCATTTGGCTATAGGTTTCAAGTTTCTAAATAGATGCTCATTCTGAAATTCAATGATTTAAAGAGATGTGGTAAAGGTGATGAACATGAATGCATTTGATGTGCGAAAAATCATACGTCCGATGGTATTAATCATTGCGGTTCTGATCGCGGTTTATGCAGTTGTGCATTTGTGGAATTACTATAATGCCGCACCGTGGACGCGTGATGGGCGGATACGGGGTGATGTGATTCAAGTTGCCTCAGACGTTAATGGTCTCGTGGTTGAAGTTTTGGTACAAGATAACCAAACGGTGAAAAAAGGTCAGGTGCTATTTAAAATTGATGTGGCGCGTCAAGCACTTGACGTTGAGCAAGCCAAATCTGATTTGGCTAAAGCCAAAGCAGGTTTAGCGCAAGCACATGCAAATTTAGTGGGTACTAAGGCGAGTTTAGTCAAAACTGAAGCGAATATGAAATTGGCTGAAAAGAATGCAGCGCGATATACCAGTTTGATGGATGGAGCAATTTCTAAGCAAGAGCAAGATCAGGTTTTTGCGACACGTGATCAAGCTGTGGCTGAACGTGAACAACTCGCAGCGAGTATTGAACAGGCGAATGCTGCTATTCAACAACAGCAGGCGTTGATTGAAGTCGCGAATAGTAATTTACATTTAGCCCAATTGAATTTGAACCGTTCAGAGGTTGTTGCACCTGCAGATGGGACTTTAGCCAATTTTGATTTACGCGTGGGTAATTATGTGAAGGTAGGGCAAGCGGTTGCTGCTTTGTTGGATCGTCATCAACTTTATGTCGTGGGCTATTTTGAAGAAACTAAATTGAATCGTATCCATGTGGGTGATGCTGCAACCGTACAGTTAATGGGGGATCGTCAATTGATTCGTGGTCATGTTCAAGGCATTGCCACAGGGATTGAAGATCGTGAGCGTTCAGGCAGTTCGAATTTATTGGCGAATGTAAATCCAACCTTTAGTTGGGTACGTTTAGCGCAACGTGTACCTGTGAAGATCGTATTAGATGAGCAACCCCAGAATCCTTTGGCTTTTGTTTCTGGGCGTACTGCGACGGTTCGAATTATTGAGAAATGAGTTCTGTCGTTTGTGATCAGTGGTGTGGGTGCAATCGCATCAGTTTGGAAAAGTTGGATCGTGTTTGTATTGGTGTTTTGATTATTTTTGAAAAATGAAAAGTAATAAAAACCTTGATTGGGTTTGATACTAAGTCCGTATTCACACCACTTAACAGCGCAACATCCATGTTGCTTGTCACGTGTGTTCTACCAATTTGGATGTGGATACCAAAAGACAAGATAGTATTATTCGTCTTTTGACTTAGAATCGCGAATATTGCTTGATTAAGGCGTTATTCCCGCAGGGTCACGATACCAACTTTGGATCAGCAGCGCAGCAGCAAAACTATCAGCTGATAAACGCTTCGCTTGTCCTCTGTTTTGATAAAATTCAAGCTCTTCTCTCGCTTCACGCGTGGTCAGACGTTCATCCACCATCCACGTTGCAATATTGGTTTGGTGACGTAAACGACGTGCGAATTTTCGTGCGCGAGCAGATAGCTCAGATTCACTATCATCCATATTGAGGGGTAAACCCACTAAAAAAAGGTTTGGTTGCCATTCTTTGACGAGTTTTAACAATTGATTCCAGTCAGGAATACCATCTTTCATGACGAATAAAGGCAGGGGATTGGCACTTTCAATACTCGATTGACCAATTGCAATCCCCATTTTTTGAGTACCAAAATCAAAGGCCATAATCGATTGTGAGGTTTTTAAATCAGGCATGACCAATCTCTGAAGCAAACCACGTACGGTCTACACCAATTTTTTTGTAGGCTGCATCCCAACGATCGTCATATGGTAGATTAAAAATCAAATCCATATCTGAGTCACACATCAGCCAGTCACCACGTGCCATTTCTTCCTCGAGCTGATTTTTGCCCCAACTTGCATAGCCTAAAGCAATTTGATAACGACCAACACCTTCATTATGCGCAATCGCATCTAAAATATCTTTGCTGGTGGTAATACACACATTTTCGCCAACTGCAATCGAAGAATGCCAAGTGGGTTGACCTGTATGCAAGACAAATCCTGCTTCTGGGCGTAAAGGCCCACCTTGTAGCACGGCATGAGGTTGTACATTGTCCGCATCAATCTCTAAATCATTGAGTAACTCTTTGATTTGTAGCTCAGAAGGGCGGTTGATAATGATACCTTGAGCGCCATCTTCATCATGGCGAGCAATATAAATGACTGTGTTTGCAAAAGAGTCATCTGCCATGTCTGGTGGAGCAATGAGACAACGGTGAGTTAAATATTGTTTCGTCACCTAGGCGGTTCTCCATCAAATATTATGCTGATCTATCGATATGGGTTGTTTTTATCAACATACAAGAGATGATTGGATTTCGCCAATCATATTTCTAATATTTCTTTGGTTCATTTAGGCGGACTGAAATTTTAATTGACGCAATTGTTTCGCATGCTGCAAGGTTGTTTCACTAATTTCCACACCGCCAGACATGCGTGCTAACTCTAAAATGCGTTGCGCTTCATCAAGTTCAATGATGGTACTACTTGCTGGATCGGTTTGTTGCTTCTTCACCAATAAATGTTGATCGGATTGCGCTGCTACTTGGGCTTGGTGGGTGATACAGAGTAATTGTACATGCTGTGCAAGGTCGGCGAGTAAACGCCCCACCACTTCGGCAGTACCGCCACTAATTCCCACATCAATCTCGTCAAAAACCAATACTTCAGCTTCAGTTTTTTCAGCATTCATGACTTGCATGACCAACGCAATACGAGAGAGTTCACCACCAGACGCAACACGTGCCAGTGGTTGGGCAGGGATACCTTTATTGGCAGTAAACAAAAGTTGAATAAAGCTGAGACCTTCAGCATTTGCTGGTTCCATTGGCTCAAATTTAAACTCGAAATATGCTTCTGGTAACGCAAGAGGTTTCACTTGCTCAGTCAATTGTTTGGCTAACGGAATTGCCGCAGCTCGACGAATCTCATCTAAGTGTTGTGCTTTTTGTATAAACTCTTGATAAGAAATTTCTACCTGTTCCGCTAATGTTTCAGGATTTTCAAGTTGATGTAATTGTTCTAGTTCTTGTTGCCATGCTGCATAGTCCTGTTTAAGGTTCTCAGGCTGGGTGCGATATTTACGAGCGAGGCGATGGAAAATCTCTAGGGTTGTATTGAGTTGCTCCATGCGCTCAGGATCAAAACTTTGACGGTCAATGAATTGACGCAAACTTGATGTCGCATCTTCGATTTCACTTTGTGCATTTAACAAAGAGTTATAAATGCTAGCGAGTTGTTCACTGCGACCTGCGTGAGATTCTAAACGACGCATAATCGAGGCAACTTCTTGCGTAATATTTTGCTCAGCTTCATCCAAGACATTTAGAGCATAACCACAGTCTTGCATGATATGTTCATGATGGCTGAGGCGGTCAAATTCTTGTTCTGTGTCGCGATAATCGATTTGAATCACATCTTCGAGTTCTTCAATTTGTGATTCTAAACTTTGGATCTTTTGAATACGTGTTGCTTGAGCTTCTAAAGCGGCTTGGTGCTGACGAATGTTTTTTTGCCAACAACTATAAGCATCACGTACAGCATCTGCTGGTTCTGCAAAATTGTGATAACGATCTAACCAATGTTTAGGGTATGGTGGTTCAAGTAATTGTTGTTGGCTATGTTGACTATAAAGCTGTACCAGTAAACGCCCAATTTCTTTGAGTTCAGCCAAACTGCTTGGACGTCCATTAATCCATGCTTTACTCCGACCCGTAGCAAAGATGACGCGTCTTAAATGGATTTCCCCTGAATCGTCACCCAATTCATGTTCTGTGAGCCAATTGGCTTCAGCGCTTTGGGGTTGATAGCTAAAAACTGCGGTGCAATCTGCTTTATCTGCACCATAACGGACATAATTGGTATCAGTACGTTCACCTAAGCAGGCAGATAATGCATCTAACAATAAAGATTTACCTGCGCCAGTTTCACCAGTCAGGACATTAAAACCTTGTTCAATGTCTAATGCTAAGTGGTCAGCGAGTGCAAAATTAATTAAAGTTAAATGGGTGAGCATAAATGCATCCAATGCACAGAATCTTTTGCTTAAAGATAGAGAAATTTTGCTCATGCGACAAGAGTATCTTGGTTGCTTGAGCTAAATGAGCCATTATTTTTTGAATCGTTTGAAATATGATGCTGTTGGAAATAAATTAGTAAAATAAGAGGCGTATCTATAATTTTGCTTGTGCCGTTTATGGATTGGTTTTTGTATTGCGGAAATCAAGCTGCTGTGAATTGCTCATGACTTTAGTAGAAAGGCATGAAAATTGCTGCTAAAGCATGATAAAAATGGATTGATTAGTGACGCAGGCACAATTAAACTACGTCCATCATAACCTAATATAAATGCTGCATTATTTGGAGAGTAGGCATGAGTTCAGTGCAGTTTGATCATGTTACGGTCATTAAGAAGTCAAATGTGTATTTTGGTGGGACTTGTATTAGCCATACCGTACAATTTGAAGATGGTACAAAAAAGACGTTAGGTGTGATTTTACCCACTGAACAAGCGTTAACTTTTGAAACGCATGTACCTGAGCGTATGGAAATCATTTCTGGTGAATGTCGCGTGAAAATTGCGGATAGTACTGAAAGTGAACTATTCCGTGCAGGTCAGTCATTCTATGTACCAGGAAACAGTGTTTTCCACATTGAAACAGATGAAGTACTTGATTATGTGTGTCATTTAGAAGGTTAACTGATCGCTTCCTAAATCGGGTACACTATACCTAAAGAGAATCCTGTAAATTCATTTTGCAGGATTTTTTTATTAAATTCCCTTGCGGAGCTATTCGCTCCTCACCTGTAAAGTTACTTTGCAGGATTTTTATTTTTCGTTGATATGAAATTATTAGATAGAGGTCGTTCATGGCAAAACCTGAATATTATTATGGCGTTCATTCGGTGGAGTCATTATTGGAGTTAGAGCCTGAGCGAGTTTTGACTCTATTTACCTTAAAAGGTCGTGATGATCAGCGTCTGCAAAAGATTTTACAGCTTGCAGAGCCATTTGGTGTGAGCGTTCAACAAGCGAGTCGTGATAGTTTGGAAAAACTAGCAGGTTTGCCTTTTCATCAAGGGGTCGTTGCGGCAGTACGTCCACACCCTGTATTAAATGAAACAGATTTAGATCAATTGATGCAACAAAACCCAAATGCTTTGTTATTGGCACTTGATCAAGTGACTGATCCCCATAATTTGGGTGCATGTATTCGTACTGCGGCGGCAATGGGTGTGCAAGCAGTGATTGTGCCTCGTGATCGTTCAGCAAGTTTGACACCTACTGCACGTAAAGTTGCTGCGGGTGGGGCAGAAAAGGTTAAATTTATTCAAGTGACCAATTTAGCTCGAACTTTAGCGCATTTGAAAGACACAACTCATACACGTGTTATCGGTACGATGTTAGATGAAAAAGCATTACCGATTCAGCAATGTGATTTTAGTGGACCTGTTGTGATTGTGATGGGTGCGGAAGATACGGGTTTGAGACCAATCACGCAGTCACAATGTGATCACACGGTATATATTCCGATGTCTGGTGATTTGCAGAGTCTAAATGTGAGTGTCGCAACAGGTATGGCACTTTATGAAGCATGCCGTCAACGTAGTGTTGTATAATTCACACAAGTATTGCCAATGTAATCTTAAATGACTGCTCGTACGCAAGGTTATCTATTTGTTCTAATTACGATGTGTATTTGGGGGGGATTTACGATTTTCTCCCGTTTAAATTTACATTGGCATGTCAGTGCTTGGGATTTGGTGGCAATGCGTTTTGCAATTGCTTTTTTCATCTTAATGCCGATACTCATTTATAAAAAAGATTTAGCTTTTTTGTGGCATCCTCGCCCTGTGATTTTGGCATTAACGGGTGGTTTGGCTTATTGTTTAACGGTTTATACCGCTTTTTTGCAAGCACCAGCAGCCCATGCTGCAATTTTCTTAAATGGCTGTATTCCACTGTGTACCGCCGTTGCCGCTTATTTATTGTTTAGACAACCTTTTGATAAACATACTTGGTTAAGCTTGACTATTATGCTAAGTGCATTGGCTCTTATGAGTTATTTAATGCTGCATGATCAAGCCTCAGCTTTGGGGCTGGGTGATTTACTCTTTTTTATCAGTGCAGTTTGGTGGGGAATTTTTACTGTTTTACTTAAACAGTGGAAATTATCTGCGTGGCATTCTATGGCGAGTGTCGCGATTTGGTCAGCAATTATTTATTTACCTATCTATCTTTTATTTATCCCAAAGCATTTTCAAGAAGCAGAACCTTTTCATTTGCTCATCCAAGGTCTATTTCATGGTGTCTTGGTGGTAATTATTGCAACCTTAACTTATGTTGCAGCCATTGAGCGTTTAGGTGCATTCAAAACAGGCAGTATTGTGACTCTAGCCCCCTTTATGGCTGCGGTGATTGCTGTTCCATTATTGGATGAGCCATTGAATGCGGCAATTGCTTGTGGTTTGGTCGGGATGGGGGTAGGGGCATTACAACCTTGGCGCTGGTTTAAAAAGGACACGCTGAGTCAGCAACTCGCACAACAAAAGCAAGATTAGAATACTTGCTCAGCACGTTGTAAATACTTTAGATGTAAAGGCTTAAGTTGTAGATGTAAATGTTCTAATAAACCATCATTCAAGACGGTATCATTAGCAAGTTGCTGCTTTTGAGTACGTGACATTTGTGCTGCAATAATTTTCCGAATTTGTTCTTCATTCTGACCATCGCGTTGACTTGCACGTTGTAACTGGATTTGTTCATCGGCATCAATCAGTAAGGTGTGGTGTGCGAGTTCATGTTGATTGGTTTCAAATAGCAATGGAGAAACTAAGATCACATATGGGCTTTCAGCTTGCTGTAGCTGCTGAATAATTGATTGGCGAATCGCGGGGTGTGTGATCTTTTCTAGGGTCTGGCGAGCTTCTGGAAATTGAAAAATGTGTTCACGAAGCGCGCGTCGATTGAGATTGCCATCTTCTAATAATACCCAATCTCCGAAAGACTGTTGAATGGTTTGTAACGACGGTTGGCCAGGTTCAACAATTTCTCGCGCAACAATATCCGCATCGATAACAGTAATACCTTGGGATTCAAACCATTGTGTAGCAGCTGATTTACCACTGCCAATACCGCCCGTAATTCCCAAGATAAAACTCATATTAACCACCTAAATATGCTTTCGCAATTTGATCACCCCATAAAAGTGCAATCCAACCTGCAATCGCAATATAGGGACCAAATGGGTAGGGTAAGCTCTCACCGTTCTTTTTTAATAGAATAAGACCGATAATTGACCCCATGATCGACGATAATAAAATGATCAAAAGCAGCATTGATGGCCCCATCCAAGCACCTAATGCAGCTAATAATTTGAGATCTCCTGTCCCCATTCCTTCTTCTTTTCGGATCAATTGATGTAAAAAAGCAACGATCCAAAGACATAAGAAGCCAAGTATATATCCCCATATTGCAGCTTTTGGGGTAGTAAAAATGAAAAAACTATTGATGGCTAGTCCTAAACCAGCCAAGGGTAAAGTGAATTGATCGGGTAATAGTCGTGTATCGAAATCAATAAAAATCAGAACGATCAGTACCCAAGTAAAAATAAGGGCGCATAGCATTTGAATACTTGCACCAAAAACTGCAACAACAATTAAAGAACATACCATTGTTAATAGTTCAATCAATGGATAGCGAATACTAATTGGATTTTGGCAAGAACCACATTTTCCGCGAAGAGCCAACCAGCTAATTACAGGGATATTTTGATACCAACGAATCGTTGATTGGCACTTAGGACAGGTAGATGCTGGTTTACTTAAGGTTAATTTCGTTTCGTCTATTATAGGCTGTTCTGGGTGTAACAATATTTGACATTCATGATGCCATCCTTGTTCCATCATCTTTGGTGTTCTATAGATGACGACATTTAAAAAACTACCAATGCATAAACTTAAAAGTCCAACTGCGATATATAGAGCAGTTGGATTTTGGATAAAATAAGAAATGATTTCTTGCATTAGACCACAGAACCCATTTGGAAAATCGGAAGGTACATTGCGATAACTAAACCACCTACTAATACGCCTAGAACAGCCATAATTAAAGGTTCCATCATCGAAGTTAAGCCATCAACTGCGTTATCTACTTCATTCTCAAAGTGTGTTGCGACTTTATCTAACATACTATCGAGTGCACCTGATTCTTCACCAATCGCAACCATTTGAATCGCCATTGATGGGAATCTATTTGAAACACGCATCGCAAATTGAAGTTGTTGACCTGTTGCAACATCTTCGCGAATTTTCATTACAGCATTTTCATATATAACATTATTCGTTGCACCTGCCGTTGATTCAAGTGCATCAATCAAAGGTACGCCAGCGGCAAAAGTAGTTGCAAGCGTGCGACTATAACGAGCAATAATGGCTTTATAAATAAGATCACCAAAGATTGGTAATTTTAGGGCAAGGTGATCAAGGCCATCTCTAAATTTTTTGCTACGTTTTTTTGCCTCTAAGAAACAGGCAATAATTGCACCTATGACAATAATTAAAATAAACCAATATTGCTGCATCCAAGTAGACATATTGACGACCAGTTTGGTAAACGCTGGTAAATCTGCACCAAAGGATGAAAATACACTTTCAAATACAGGTACTACTTTAACCATGAGGATAATAGTTACAATTACAGCAACACAGATGACCGCAATAGGGTATTTCATGGCTTTTTTAATTTTTTGTTTTAATAGTTCACTTTTCTCTTTATAAATCGCAACACGATCTAACATGGTTTCAAGTGCACCAGACTGTTCGCCAGATTCGACTAAGGAGCAAAATAGATTGTCAAAATAAAGAGGGTATTTGCGTAAAGCGCCTGCAAAAGTATTACCACCCTCAACCTCACCTTTAATCCCAAGCACGACTTCACGCATTGCTGGATTTTCTAAACCTTCTGCAACAATTTCAAAACCTTGGACTAATGGAACACCAGCTTTCATCATAGTGGCTAATTGGCGAGTGAAGATAGTAATGTCTAATGTGGTGACTTTTTTCTTCATTAAGCCTTCAAGAATATTTTTACGTTTTTCTCGAATGGTTTTGATGGTAATCCCTTGTTTACGTAATGTGACTTTAGCTAAAGCCATATTACGTGCTGGTAATTCCCCTTTTATTTTAGCCCCTTTACGATCTACTCCCTCATAGGCAAAAGTGGGCATCATTTGTGCTTTTTTCACTGCCATGACTATTAATCCTTTTTATTAGTTTTATTCACTTGTTACGCGGTTAATTTCTTGCAAAGAAGTAATTCCTTGCATCACTTTTTTTAGACCTGAGCGGCGTAGATTATTAAAACCAGCTTGTTCTGATGCTGCTGCAATTTGTAGGGCATTACCATCTTCCATGATAATTTTTGAGATGGTAGGAGTAACTTTCATGACTTCGTAAATACCTACACGCCCTTTATACCCTTCGCGACATTCTGGGCATCCAACAGGTTGGAATATTTGCAGATCTGGATTGGCTAAATCTTGTTCGGTAAATCCTAGTTCAAGCAGGCTTTGTCTAGGGACCTCAACAGGTGCTTTACATTGTGAACATAAGCGACGAGCCAAGCGCTGTGCAATTACAAGATTCACTGAAGTTGCAATATTAAATGAGGGTACACCCATATTGCGTAAGCGAGTCAATGTTTCAGGGGCGCTGTTTGTGTGCAGGGTGGACATCACCATGTGACCTGTTTGAGCTGCTTTGATTGCAATCTCAGCAGTTTCTAGGTCACGAATTTCCCCGACCATGATGACATCTGGATCTTGACGTAAGAAGGCTTTAAGTGCGGCAGAGAAAGTTAAACCTGTCTTTGGATTCACGTTGACTTGGTTAATGCCTTCCAAGTTAATTTCGACAGGATCCTCTGCTGTAGAGATATTGGTATCTTCAGTATTTAGAATATTTAAACCTGTGTATAAGGATACTGTTTTACCAGAGCCTGTTGGCCCCGTAATTAATAGCATCCCTTGAGGTTTTTCAAGCGCATCCATAAATAGTGCTTTTTGCTCATCTTCATAACCGAGAGCTTCAATTCCGAGCATTGCACTAGATGGATCTAGAATACGGAGAACTAATTTCTCACCGAATAACGTCGGTAAAGAGTTGACACGGAAGTCGATCGCTTTGGTTTTCGATAGTTTGAGTTTAATACGACCATCTTGCGGCATGCGTTTTTCAGAAATGTCCATTTGCGACATGACTTTTAAACGAGAAGCTAAGCGAGTTGCCATTTGCAATGGAGGATTAGCGATTTGACGTAATACACCATCGACACGATATCGAACACGGTATGATTTCTCATAAGGTTCAAAATGTAAGTCAGATGCACCCATACGAATGGCATCGATCAAGAGTTTGTTGATGTACTTAACAATTGGAGACTCATCACCTTGAGGTGTGTCATCATCATCCTGAGTTGCATCTTGGCTAACATCTACATCTAAATCAAAATCTTCGCTATCACCAAAATCAAAGCTACTGGAATCACCAAAATGTTGTTCAATGAGCTTTTCAAGTTTGGTGTGTTCAACGATAACCGGTTCAATATTGAGTTTGGTATTAAATCGAATTGCATCTAGTGCATCAATATTGGTTGGATTACTTGTTGCCACATACAGAATTTGTCCGCGTTGCAATAATGGTGCAACACGATGTTTTTGAATAAGTTTATTGTCGGTTAGCTCACGAGGTAATAGTCCAACATCGTAAACAGCTAAATCAAATAGTGGTTCGCCGAATTCTAGTGAAATGCTTTCCGCAATTGTAAGTGGTGAAAGACGTTGATGCTCAATGAGATGAGCAACAATATCTTGTTTGGCTTTTCTGGCCGCATCAATCGCATTTTGCATATTTGCTGCGGTCATATGACCATCTTCGACTAAGCGTCGAATGAACCCCGAAAATTTTGGAGACGTATGTAATCCTGACATCTGTCCGCCTTACTGACAATATGGTTATAATAGCTATTCTCAAAATTATACTTTTGTTACGTAAAAATACTACTAGAGAAAGTGTTGTTTTTTACTTGATTCATGTTGAAAAGCTTGAACTGATCGAATTTTTTACAAATTAATTTTTGATTTCGGTTGTATGGTGGAGATCAAATAACAAAATTAAGTGGAAAACTGACAGATCGATAGAACGAAAAATTCTGAAATTAAGAGACTTTTAATAGATTATTGTGAATTGTTTTTGAGTGGTTGAAATTTAAACTATAAAGAAAAACTGAATTTTATAAAAATCCGTGTAAAATATGCAGCATTTTTTATAAATTAGTAATAGGTGGGCGAAGTATGTCGAGTTCGACGATTACCCCTTGGGTTATTGGCAATTGGAAAATGAATCCAATGCATGCTAGTGCTTTCCAATTAATAGAAGAGTTTAAGCAGTTATTACAGCAAGAACAAATCCCTTCTGAGCAATGCCACATCGGTGTAGCGCCAATTGCAATTGCTCTAACCAGTATACAAGCACAATTAAAAGAGGCGACGAGAACAATTTATACAGTTGCTCAAGATGTATCTCGTGTTGCGGGCACAGGTGCATATACGGGTGAAGTGAGTGCCGAGTTATTAAAAGACAGTGAAGTTGGGTTTGTTTTGATTGGACACTCTGAACGCCGTGAGCTGTTTGGTGATCATGTCGAAATTTTAAAAGCAAAGCTACAAAATGCATTAAATGCAGGTTTAACCGTCGTTTATTGTGTGGGTGAAAGTTTAGAACAACGTGAACAAGGTGCTGCTGAGCAAGTGGTATTGCAACAAATTTGTGATATTGCATCTGTCGTTAAAGCTGAACAATGGCAGAATATTGTGATAGCGTATGAACCTATTTGGGCAATTGGTACGGGTAAAACAGCTTCACCAGCCGATGCTCAGGCTATGCATGCAAAAATACGTGAAGGTTTAAAACAAATTACAACTTTGGGTGCAAATATTGCCATTTTATATGGCGGTAGTGTGAAAGCTGAAAATGCACTTGAGTTGGCGGCATGTCCTGATATTAATGGTGCTTTAGTTGGCGGTGCATCATTGAATGCACAATCTTTTTACCAAATTGCAAGTGCATTTGCACAAAAGTAAATAACGAGGAATAGAGATGTATAGTTTTGTGCTCGTTGTACACATCATTTTAGCAATATTAATTATTGCATTGGTTTTAGTGCAACAAGGTAAAGGTGCAGATGCAGGCGCATCATTTGGTGGCGGTGGTGCTGCTACAGTATTTGGTGCATCTGGTGCGGGTAACTTTTTAACCCGTTTAACTGCAATTTTTACGGCATTATTTTTTGCAACTAGTTTGACTTTGGCTATTTTTGCTAAAAAACAAACCACAGATGCATATAGCTTAAAATCCGTACAAACAACAACGACCGCGCCTGTAACATCGCCTGAAACTTCACCAAACGCGCCAAAAACGACTGAATAAGTTGAATTAATCCTTTCCTTTTTCTATTTAAAGGCATAGAATGCGTCCCATAAAGCTGCGGTGGTGGTGGAATTGGTAGACACGCTACCTTGAGGTGGTAGTGCTTTAGGGCGTGGGGGTTCAAGTCCCCCCTTCCGCACCAAGCTTAATAACCAGTAAGTTTGGTGTATGCAGTGTATATGTTGTTGCGGGATGGAGCAGTCTGGTAGCTCGTCGG
>ERZ724506.510-NODE-510-length-13462-cov-12.976803_pt1 | contig 13462 bp, 27 predicted proteins | sample MGYA00376039_ERZ724506 | MGnify/ENA primary metagenome ERZ724506 (study PRJEB28724, sample SAMN07190887) | wastewater metagenome | isolation source: effluent of sewage treatment plant in Hong Hong | place: USA: Christiansburg, Virginia | collected 2016-03-01 ... | reverse complement strand
AGTCCCTGGTGAGCGCGCTTTTAGACTTTTCACCCGATGCCTCCCTACATAACCACAGCAAAATCAAGACCTTGTTGACCAAAGCTGCGACTGCTCTTGGTATGGTTGCACTTCCTGCAAGCACAAGCAACATTGCCCCATGAATGCTTGCCACCATCAGCCAGTGTAGTGATGTGGTCAAGCTCTGGTGCCAATGGCTCATAGGTTCCACGCAATGCCTTCTTGGTCTTGATGCCACAGATATGGCACCTCCACTTGTCGCGCTCAAAGACTGCGATAGGGTCAATAGAATCAGCATGCGCGCCTCGCTCAATTGCTCTGCGCCTAGCCTTTGCTGCCCTCTTATTTCTCTTGGTTGATTCCAGCGATGCGTAATGCGTCTTATAGCATGCATTGCATCTCCATCCAGTATGCCACTCGTTATTGAGTCTGCGCTCTTGTATGCCGCAATCGACGCATGTCCTAATGCTTCTTGCCATCCTCTTGAAAGCCTGCCTAACACTGGCTGCAATGCTTCTAATGGCTCGTATCTCTAATGCCACCAATGGGTTTATGGGTGGCTTAGGTGGGAGTCGCATAGACTCTGAGTGACAGTCCTTAGAGCAGTACTTCTGCACATAGTACTCGCCCTTGTACACATCGCCTTTTGGACGGAATAGGGTGCCGCACTGTAGGCAGTTGGCATCATGGATGCGCCTATATCCAGCGGCCATGCATACATAGCTACAGTAGACTCGACGCCTAGACCTGAGCGACTTAACAGGGGTGGTGCAGGTTGGGCAGTCTGACAAGACGGTATGACGATGGCAGGACGGGCACTGCCTGTTATCAGCAGTTCCTACGAATTGATAATCGCACTTGGCGCATGTAAACTTGATGGCATCCATTACCCACCTCACGGGTTATTGGTAGAAGCCGGCCAGTGTTAGTGCACTGTGTCGGCTTTGTCATTTTACATGACCTGCTGAATTATTCCAGTGATGCGCTGGATCAGTGGGGCGACCATCCATACCGCTGCCCTTAGCCCCTCCCGCCTCCTCCGCCTGCTTGGTACTAGAGTGGCAGCTTGCACATAGACTCTGCAAGTCCCCGTAGAAAGCCACCATGTCGCCACGGTGCGGGACGATGTGATCAGCAACTGTCGCGATGGTTAGATGCCCAGCCCGCTGGCAGTATCTGCATAACGGCTCTCGCTGTAACTGAGCCTTCCGCCTGCGCTGCCAGCAAGCGGTCTTGTATAGGTTAGTGTGCTGTCCCATCGCCTACCACCTCGCTGCCAGTAGTTTGCTCATTGTATCAGATGGCGGCTCTACCCTGCGTACTGATGCACTATGCGCGGCACGCTTGGCTTTATCGGTCATCTTGACGCCGAGCACACCCGCCCTGTTTTTAATCCGGCCATAGGATACTCCCTCAAGATGAGGCACGACGGCCTTGGCGCCGCCGTCGGGGTAGTGCTGATAAATGAGCCTGTCCTTGTCCGGTGTCCAGAAAATAGGGCTGCTCACTTGCCAGTCTCCCGGTAGGCCGCCAAGACTACACGCACGCCTTGGGCAATGCTGCCGTGACCAGCGACTCTCAGCCGCTCCTTGTCCTCTGGCAACAAGTTGATGTTGCAGGGCTTTGCGTCTTTTATGTTATCTGGCTTTTGCCATTCTGGGGCTTTCATTTTGTTATCATGTTGTATTAGGCGCCAAAATTGGTGGCTAGTTGGTGTTAGGTCTTACGCAGCGGGCGAACAAGGAATGCCAGCGTCTGCGACTAGAGGCCACCAGCGCACCGCGTACATCGTTCTGCCGTTTTCCTTCAGCGGCTTCCCGCTGCGGACATCGATCCACTTGTTAATTTGACGCTGCGCAATCAATACCTCGCTCTTACCGAGCCAGGTGTCATGATATTCGAGCGCAACATTTTCTCCGGATTCAGGCAGCTGTATTTCAGCGCACATCTCTATTCTCCAATTGATTTAGAAATTAACTACCTAACAACTCACTCAAGGCGCGACGCAGTGCCAGCGCGGCCTTAGCTCGGGTTGTTATGCACCTCTACCGCAATCTCCCACGGTTCGGTAATCATCTTTTCGGCATCGGCCTTTGTCGGCCACAGTCCGCGCTCTTTCATGCTCACATAAAACTCGTGTTGGTCGTCTTTTACCCACACAAGGCCGCTGGTACAAATTCGCTTTCGCGCAGCAGGTTTCACCATCACCGCAAACATATCAATCCTCCCGTTGCATAACTGTGCTTTCGAGCGGGACGGCTTCGCTGCCCCTGCTTTCCGCTTAACACGGCGTTAGGCGTCATTTTTGGTGTCTAGTTGGTGTTAGACCTTGTGTTCCAGTAAATCGCAGAAAGCATTGCGCCAGTTCCAACAACGTAGCCGCCTAGAAACGCAATCGCGGGGTCAATGCGAGCAACCGCGCACAATGCCGCCCAGGCAACGGACGGCACAATCACTATCGCGGCTGGCACTGCTATCTTTTTGAGATTCATTGCAAGGCTCCAAGGTCTAACAATTCATTCAAGCCGACTGCGCTTCGTGGCTTGACCGGGGTTTGTGTTCAGCCGCAGCGCAGCGGCTTAATTCAGGTGTTAGGCGTCAACTGTTTCCATTCTGGAAGTGGCTGGTTCCATTTTGGAACATGCCACATCCTGTTAAAGCGCGGTTGGGTCAAAATCTATGGCTATCCGCATCTCGCCAAAATCAACAACCAACATCGACCGGCTCTGATGTAGTTATTATTGTGCAACGGGGCGCATTGGTCAATTGAAAACGCGATATATTGCAAAGAAAACAGCGCGCATAAAATACTGTTAATACGTTCAGTTGTGGATAACCTGTGGATAAGTGTCACGCATTGTCACGCGTGACAACACATTGTATCTGGAGGTATATATATTCACTATTTAGGACATTTTTAATACCTAACACCATTAGTCAAATAATCGCGTGACATTGCGTGACAGTGCGTGACAACCCAGTAACGGCGCGGGTTTCAGAGGGTCGGGTTTTTCAATTCTGCGCGTGACAGCGCGTGACATTGCGTGACAGCAGTCCATAAAAAAGGCCGGTTGTTAGCCGGCCTGTGGATAAGTGTCACGCGGAGCACTGAACGGTCACGCGTCGTAGTATGCCCTGATTCTGACTCCCTCATAGGCTCGAACGACTGCCCCGGCCTGATTCCGGCGTTGTGTTTTGCGGATTGTCGGGGAGGCAGCAGTGAGCATTTTTCCGAACGATTGCACAGTGCCTGGGTGATCCCGTCCGTTCTCGGTACACCACTTTTTCCACTCAGCGAACAGGTCAGGGACAGGCACAGTAACTGCGGCTGCAACGTGGCAGCAGTCATCGATGAATTGCATGATAGGGCTTGTCATCTCCTCCAATTCATCTGCCAGTTCGCGCCCTGAAATTGGTTGTACCAATCGACCACGGCCACGAAGCCGAACCAGCCCGTCTAGCGCCCACATCAGGATACCGGGCAACTCGCGGGTTAGTCGGTCAGTTAGGCCGAAGTCCTCCTCGCCAAAGAATGACCGGATAAACCTGAAAATCAGGAAGCGAGAAGCCAGTGCGGCTGACGCATCAGAGAATGACGGCAGTTCGTTGGTGGCGACGACAAACTTTGTCGGCAGCTTTCCGTTCCAAGGCTCGCGAAACTTACGGTCTACGGATACCGTGTCCTCCCCGGTAATGCGGAGGATGTTCTCTGATATCGCGGCCTGATCCGCCCGGTGTGACAGACGGGCATCCGATATCATGGCGATTCGCTTTCCGATTAGCGGTTGCAGGCCGAACTGTGACCCAAGCGAATTGAACGATGGCGATACTTTGTTATGCCGCCCGACCAGAAGTTCAAGGATTCGCAGGATAGTGCCTTTTCCAGAGCGCTTTGGGCCTACTAGCATGAACGCTTTTTGTTGGTCTGTGGCATCGGTCAGCATGTAGCCGAACGCCTCAGCCAGGCACTGTTTAGACTGCTCGTCGGCCTCCCAGATACGGTCAAGGAACGCGAGCCACTCGGTCGGGTGCGCTGGATTCTCTATAGCATCGAACTCAAGGGACGCAGTGACAAATAGCTCAGGGGTTGCCGGGATGACGCGGCGCGTGCTGATCAGCAGGAACCCGTTACGGCATGGGATGATATCGCTGGCCGGGATATCGCTCGGCACGATCCATGATGGCGGCTCCTCAAGCTCGATGAGCTGTGTTGCCCGCAATGCCGAGATGACCTCGCTGACAAGCGCAGCGTTCGGTTTGACGCCTTCGAGCATCTCCTTGACGTAGTGCAGGCATCCCTCAAGGAACACGTACACCTGTGAGCGGATCATGTCGTCTGTGGCCACCTCATAGTGAGAGCCTTGCCAGACGTACCAGTCAGACCGCCAGTAGTGAAGGGTATCGACGTTCGCAGCGATGTAGTTCATCCCGACAAAAAGGCGGGCGACTTTAAGCGGTGCCTTGATATCGATGGTAGGAGGCTCGACAGCAGCGACCGGAGCGGCAGATGCGGCCAGTTCGGTCAGTGTCTGGATGGCTTGACGGTGTTGCGCCTCGATTTCCGAGAAATACCGCTCGTCGGATTCTGACAGAAAAGGAGCCGCGTCCCTGATTTTAAGCACAAACTCGGCGTCTTTCTTCGCTTGGGTAGCCGACTGCCGGCGATACTCACGGCGCGCATCGCTGTCCAGCGTCCCGGGAAACAGGTCTTTCCATCCCAGCCCGACCGCAGCAATTACGTCATCGGCGCGGCATCCGCCGAAGCAATGAATCAGGACGCGGCCATCGGTGCCTTCGGATACCGAAAGAGACGGTGACCTGTCCTCATGGGCCGGGCATCGGCATGTATAGCCCTTGCCTGATTTGCGCGGACGGTCGAGCCTGGATAGTAGAAGGTCTATGGGATTAGTCATTATCCTGATCCCCTTGGGCGCGCTGGTGCAACTCAGCTTCACGGTCAACGATGACGCGGGTAAGCGCGACAACATCGGCAGCGGTGAAGTTCTGCACCTTATTGCTCAAGAGGATTTTCTTTGCGAACTCTACTGAGTCGTTTGTGTCGATCAGTGCGTCGCGGAAAAGGGACGCCGAGAATGGCATTCCCTTGATGGAATCGTCAAAAATACTCATATCCACATACTCACAATTAACGGTTTAAGCCCGACCACTTGGCCGGCCCTTGATTATGCGCGTGCCTGTCTGGCAATTTCAAGCGCTTCATTCACACTACGCGCTACCCCGGCCCTACCACCTGCCCGACAGACGGCATCGATGAACGTCTGCTGTTCTTTCGTGACGCGCCCTGTTGCGGTTTTTAATTCTATCGCTAGGAACCGGCCATCGGTAGCGATACCTATAATATCGGATCCGCCGACCACCAGCCCGAACGGGATCATGCGGGCATCAGCAAGCGTGACCTGCTGACCTGCCCGATGTATCACGCGGCCAGCATAGGCGACTCCCGTATTCAGGCGCCAGACCACGCAGCCAGACTCAGAAAGCGCCATCAGAATCTGGCGCTGTAGTGTTGTTTCCTTGTTCATCCCGCAGTCCTCGAAGTATTTGTTTTGCCGTTGTGAACTCATCCGGCCTAGGTTTTCTTCCTGCCCTAGCCGCCAGCGTAATTGCCGCCCATTCCGCCGGCCTGTTTAGCCCGCGCCTGATTCCAAGCGCCACCAGATCAGCCAGCGTCCTAGCCGCGCCCTGTTCGCGTCGTGCAGTCCGCCGCATGGCTTCCTTGTCGATTTCGGTTAGCTCGCCGTCAATCTCTCGCGGGCCTTCCCGTTTTGCGGCTGGAGGTGCAATGCCGCAACCTGGGCACGACAGCAGGCCAGCCCGATAGACGTAGTAGCACGCCGGACACTGGCGCGTCGTTAGCGGTGCCGCGTCGTCCTGTTTGCGTGATTTCGTCTGACCGGCCAGTGACCACTCTCGGTCGTCGTCTGGCAATCCGTGGCGCTGCCAGTTAGCGACCTGATCCAGCACAATCAGTTCCGGCTTGCCAGGCTCGACACGCAGCCCGCGCCCGATAGCCTGAAGGTACACGATCAAACTAGCGGTCGGCCTCAGAAACTGCACTACCTCGATAGCCGGAATATCTAGCCCCTCGATTGCCAGTTGCACCGAACAGACTACCTTAGTAGTCCCGGCCCGAAACCGGGACAGAATCGCATCACGCTCGCTGTCTGAATGCGAGCCATCGACGTGTTCTGCCGGTATGCCAGCCGCGTTGTACTGCGCGCATACATGCTCGCTGTGTTTGATCGTGACGCAGAACACCATGCACCGCTTACCCGCCGCATACTTGCGATATGAATCGACCGCATCGCCTGTGATGCCCGGCTTATCGACAGCGGCTTCTAGCTGATCCTGCGCATAGTCGCCTGCCCGTTTAGTTACACCGGCCAATGAGACGCTAGACACTGGCGCGATGATGCGGTAATCCGACAAGTACCCGTTATCGATCAGCCAGCGCATGGTCGGGCCTTCGACGATTGCATCGTACACCTCGCCTAAGCCCTTGCCGTCTGTTCGCTGTGGCGTAGCAGTAAGACCGACCACATGCGCGTCTGGCCATGCCTCGAATAAACGCAGGTATGACGGCGATACGCTCCGGTGTGACTCATCAACAATAATCAGATCAGGCGCGCGCATCCGGTCGATACGGTTAGCGACTGTGTTGATAACGCCAACGTTAGCCATGACAGCGGTCATCGCCTTTCCTGCCATAACCATTCCGTGTTCTACGCCAGCGTTCCAGAATGCCCGGCTAGACTGCCGGACAAGCTCGCGCCGATGGCATAGGAACAGCACACGTTTACCGCGTGCGACTGCGCCCCGGATCATCTCAAGGGCTAGGACAGTCTTGCCACAACCAGTCGGCCCTACCAGCAAGATACGCTTATTCGTCGCCAGCGATACCCGAGCGTCGCGGATCATCGCTTCCTGGTAGTCACGAAGCATCGCGCGCGTTCTCGATGGCGATTCGTATCAGTTCAAGCGTGCCGATTGTCGGGTTGCCATCGCCGCGAATAACGGACGCGACCGTGTGCGGTGACAGTCCGGTCAGCTTGGCGATGTGGCCTGCTGTCATTTTGGATTCTTCTATTAATCGTCGGTAGTCGTTCAGGGTATCCATGTGGTTCTCCGTTTCTTGAGCTTGCAATATATTACATATATGCGTTATATTGCAAACCGTCCGGTGAATAAGCCGGGCCACATTGGAGAACGCCATGACACAACCCCTCAACACGCTGATTCCAGCGTCACAGTTATCGAACACCGACTACCACCGCGCCGAAGGCATCAGCAAATCGGGGCTTGATCTGATTGCACGCTCGCCGATGCACTACCGTTTTCGTGAGCAGCGCGAACCGACAGCAGCGATGGCACTCGGCACCGCAACGCACGCGGCCATCCTTGAGCCTGCGCTGTACGCTCACGATTACGTCATCTTGTCGCCGGACGTTGCCGACCGCCGGTCGTATGTCTATAAGGAAGCCGTGAAGCAACGCGGGCAAGAGTACGTTCTGCTTGCCAGCGATGGCGACCTGATTGCTGGCATGTGCGAATCAGTGCAGGCGAATCCGCACGCCGCCGCATTGCTGGCCGATGGTGAGTCTGAAATGTCGCTGTTTACCCGTGATCCAGTGACCGGCGTTATAGTCCGCGCCCGTTATGACTGGCTCACACGCTCAGGCCAGCCGGTTGACCTGAAAACCACGAAAGACGCAAGCGACGATGCGTTCGGCAAATCAGTGATGAATTACCGCTATCACGTGCAGGACGTTTTCTATTGCGACGTGTGGGAGTGGGCATTCGGAGAGCAGCCGCCGCAGATGTTGTTTCTTGCGGTAGAATCCGACATGCCGCACTGTACGGCCATCCATCGCATCCCGCACGATTTCAGGCAGTACGCACGCAAGGTATACCGCGCCGACCTGAACCGTTACGCTGAATGCCTTGAGTCTGGCGAATGGCCGGGACTGCCCGGCGAGCCGCACACAACACAGATGCCAGGTTGGGCAATCGCAATGGTAGAAAATGAAATGGAGTTGACCGTATGACAGCCGTAAACGTGGGCGCAACGATAGCGCCGAAGTCTGACCAGTTGAACGCCGATGATCTGATTGCCGGCCCGATTACTGTGCGCATCGTAAGCGTAGCAGCGAACAGCACCGACAGCGGGCCGATCAGGATTAACATTGAAGGCCGTATGCCGTACTACCCATGCAAGTCTATGCGCCGCGTTCTGGTCGCCGCATGGGGGGAGGATGGCGCGCCGTATGCTGGCCGCTATCTTACGCTGTACCGTGACCCTGACGTGAAATATGGCGGCATCAAGGTAGGCGGCATCCGTATCAGCCACATGTCAGACATTCCCGCTGACATGTATATGGCGCTGACCGTGACACGCGGAAAGCGTGCCGAGTACACTGTGCAGCGTCTTAACATTCAGGCACCAGCACCGAAGCCGAAACCAGCGCCAGCCGTAGACGGATACCCTGCCGATCAGTTTGAAGCCGATCTGCCACGGATGCACGCGGCAATCGCAAGTGGCCGCTCGACGTTTGCACAGGTTGTCGCCCACGCTGAAAAAACCGGCCCGCTGTCTGACGAACAGAAACACCGAATCGCAACACTACCAACGGAGCAATAAACTATGAGCCAATACGACAACAACCTAACCGGCGTTCTGTTTGTGAACGACAAACAAGGAAACGAAAAGCGCCCGGACTGGAAAGGCAGCGCAGAAATTGACGGCGTGAACTACTGGGTGTCTGGCTGGGCGCGCGAATCCGCACGCGGCCCACTGATCTCACTGAAGCTGGAAAAGAAAGAACAGCAGACAGCCGCACCGAAGCCGGAAGCGCCTGCCCCCGCGTATATTCCTCCGGCTGCACCAGCGCCAGACGACGATGAAACCCCATTCTAGGCCATCGGATGCCGAACGCCGTCCTAGCTTCTGGACGGTATACGTAGCCAGCGGCCCGAGTCGTGATGACCGGGCCGTTCGGCTTTCTGAAGTTCCTGAAGTCATGCGTGACGCGATACGCCAGGAGGTGATCTGGTATTTTCAGCGCATAAAAAACCCGGCATAGCGCCGGGCGCTTTATTATTCCCCTTGACCCTCCAGCAATTATGCAGCTAAAATAAAACTTCCCCACTAGCTTGATCTTTAAGCAACCGGCAGCCTCTCCTCTGCCGGTTTTTTTATGCCTGATCAGTCAAAAATCTCAAGCAGCAGATCCAGCACACGAGCGATCATGACGTAAACGCCAGCCGCTGAAATAGCGATTCCAAAGACCAGGAAGATAAAGTAGAGCAAGCTCATTTTTTCATCTCCAGTGCGGCGGCGAGCATGGCTTCATAAATCATAGCCGCATCATTCATGCAAAGGTTTAATCGCGATCCGTGTCTGGCGGCTCCAAATCCCATCATCTTTTGCGTAGGCTTAACCGGCACAACCACATAGCCCTCCGGCACCATCCTGGCGGCTTGCCATGCCTCGTACACGTCCGCCGTCATCGGAGACAAAAATATCCAGCGGCTTTCGTTCTGATTATATGCGTGGGCAGTGTCGTATCCTTTCCTATTCGCCCACTCAAGAAACGCTTTAGTCAGTGCGTCCATTATATTTCACCCTCAACTACCGGCCACTTGAACTGGCCATGCAGAGCCTCGTATTTCGCAATGGTGCAGGTGCAGCATTCGGTTAGTTCGCTGCCCGTACCAAAGCGAACCATTACCCGCTCACCTTGACCGCAGTGGCATACAATCGTGTCAGTCATGGCGCGGCTCCTGCTGCATAAGTCTGGACTCCAAGTCCTTGATTCTTGCCTCTGCCAGCTTCAGCTTCCCCTCTACCTGCCGGCGCTGGTTCCGTGTCATGCTGCTAAATACTTCCATGTAGTAGAAGTCTTTGTCTGCGTCTTTTGCGCTTTCGTTTTGCCAATTACTATTCATCATGGCTGGCGCTCCTGTGTGGCGTCAGGATTATGTGTTGCCATGCTGCCGTGGTTAAGCTCACGAATAACGAAAACCGTGTCGGCTGTAGGCTTGTTAGTGTTTTCGTTTCCGGCCTCCAATGACAGGTCACGCGAAGCAACCTGCGTATGAATGCCATAGGCGGCGATAAGTGCATCACGGATAACAGCGCATACGTTTGTCTTGCCGTCACCTGTAAAACCTCTAACTTGAATTTCTATTAGCTTTGTTTTCATCACTCCCCCTTGTCCTGTGCGACCGGCTCCCTCACCACAGCAACGGACTTGCCGCCATCGTGGATGCGTCCGCACTTGTTACAAACGCGGCCTGCAAATGATGCGTAGTTGCAGTGGGAATCAAACACTTCCACCGGCTCGGCCTGCGCGACTTGCCATGCGACAATCTCGTCAGCAATTTCTTCAAAGTCATCTACAGAAACCCCCGGATTGCTGCTGTAGTAGCCGTACCGCTCCATTTCCTGCTTGTAGCTGGCCAGTATCTTGAGTACAGACTCCCGCATCTTCTCGTTGTCAGTCATGCCCCTGCTCCTTCTTCGCGGCTTTGAGGTAGTGTCCACAGACATCCCCATCTGCCATGTTTTCGTAATGCGGCGTTTGCGGGCCAACTGTCCTGCGCTGTAAATATCGCTCACAAGTGTCTCGGCTTTCGCAGTTTTTCCCGTGGCACCTGGCGCGATCGTTGAGTAGATACATCATTCCCCCTCCCCGATAGCAGCGGCAGCGCGGGTGATGGCGCGGCGGGTGGCGGCGTATGGGTCTTGGCTCACCATGCAGTCGTACCCTTGGTGCGTGTGAGGTGGCGTGGCTGTCGCGTAATCTTCGTCGTCAAAGCGATCCCATGAAACGGTTAGTCGCAACTTCACAGCCAGCCGAAGCGCGTCGCCGTCGTCATTCAACGGGTCCCACTTCTCCCAGCAACTACCGCTATGTGGCAATGCCTTATATGGAATGCCAGCCACCTTCGCAGCTAACTCCAATAACTCACGATCTGTTTTCATCTTTGCTATCCTTCTCCGCTATTTGAAGCGCCCCATTGATCGGCAATTGCTTTAGCAATACCCTCGAATGTGCGGCTTCTGTTTTTCCAGCGATCCGCGCTGGGGGCCAGGTTGTTTTGCCCTCCGTTTGTCTGGTTTGCCCATCTAGGTTTTGCGGCATTTGTTCCGCAACAGTTTGCGCACTCATATTTTCCAACTCCTTCAGGCAGCGTCTCTCCACAGCACACCAGGCGCGGAGCGACTTCTTTTGTCGGCTTCAACAGAGGTAAGTTCTTGAGCCACAGGCATGTCGCCTTGCTTGCATCCTCTCCAAATTGCCACGGCTGAATGATCTGGTCTGGCTTCCTGATTCTGCTGCTGATACAGCTCACCGGGTTTTCAATCGCAATTCGCGGTATAGGTGCATCCATCAAGCGCTGTACGAATGTCAACGCCTCTTCAGTCAGTTCTGCTCGCGGCCTTCCTTCAACCAAAACGCCGCGAGTGTTCCAGTGCAGGCCAGATACGCTCAGGTATGTGCATGGCGGGTGCGCAATCATCAGGTCAAAGCGCTGGTCTGCAATCAGATCAAAGCAATCGCCTTGATAGTGATACGGGCTTCCGTCTTCGGCTGGCTCAAAATCCGCTGATAAAACATCGTGTCCAAGAGCCGCAAAAGCCCGCCGTACTCGCCCACTATATTCACACGCTATCAGTATTTTCACTCCTTGATCCCAGCCAGATCAGAAAGAGACACGCCCATCTTCATCAGCACCGGCCAGTGCTTTTGCGGTATGGCCGGCACGTCGCGCCTGTACCAGTCCTCCACGGCCTGCCGTGATACGTGGAGCAGTGTAGCCAGCTTATGCGGGCCGCCAAGGTCGTCAATGATTACGCAGATTTGCTCGCGTCGTTTGTCTGTTTTGTTGAGTGCCATATCAGTTACTCCGGCGCGTCAGTAGGTTTGGTTTTTGAAATAAGCGTGTGGTAAACCCACTCAGCGCCAGCCCTTTTTGTGAATACATCAACGTATGCGACTTTATAGCGGTATTCGCGAAAATACTGCGCCTCAGTCATAAATCCAAGAGAAGGGTATTCCTTTTCGATTCCAACTATTACGCCCTTGTTGTACCTGCCGTCTGTCTTTTTACTATTCAGTATCCAGACCTTATTGCCCATGCTAAACATGATGTTCTCCTGTGATGTCTGGCAAGTTATAGCTGGCAATCGTTCGCAAGTCAACACCTGCCGTTCGTCGGGACTGGCAGGCAGATACTTGCAACGGATAACCGTCCGGGCGCATAGTTCACCACATGGAGCCGGCATGGTGTCGGTGGGAGAGAAAAGATGAGCACAGCACAGAATATGATCGACCTGAACGCAACTGACCTGAAGATACAGAAGGAAGCAATCTGCTATGAAATGCTTGCGTTGAATCTCACCCGCGCCGAGTTCGCAGACGGCTCGGCCATGGACAAGGTTGACGGCGACTGGATTCTTGAGGGGGCCGAATAATGAACGACCACACCGTAACTCTGGCCGCAACAGTTCGGAGATTGTGAGATGAGAGATATGAAGCCGTTGATAGTAAAGGCGTCGAGACATCACGACCAAAGCATCGCTGATCGCCAATTCAGCATTGAGCAGTCAGACTATGAGCCGGGCGACTTTGGCAAGAAATACGTTGGTTTCTCCGGGTACTTTGGCGAGGCTGGCCCGCACGTATTCGCCGCCGCGCCTGAGTTGCTGGAGGCTTTGGAGGACACATTATGTGCGCTCGAAGTGTGCGGTCGAGACTATGACTATGTAATGGGAAAAGCCCGCGCCGCCATTAGAAAGGCAAGAAACGAGGGATGATATGGACTACACATGCAGGCGGTGCAGCTCTGTTTTTGATCCGACAAATAACCAGATAAAGAAGTCAGATTTTTTGTGCTTGCCATGCAATAGGGAGCACCACAAGGAATATAGGAAAAAGAGGAAAGACGCTGGGAATCCAGTTAAAAGTGGGAAAATGCCGCTGGAGTACCATAGGAAATATGATAAGGCGTACAAAACAATTGAAAGAGTTATTTCCGCAAGACGATTAAGCGCTAGAAATAGAAGGAATAATCCAGGAGAGCTTGAAAAAATAAAATGCAGAAGATTAACTAGGTCTGCAATTGAGTCTGGAGTATTGATCAAGATGCCTTGTGAGATATGTGGTGATATAAAGGTGGATGCGCACCATAACGACTATACAAAGCCATTAGAAGTTATTTGGTTTTGTAGGACTCATCATGTACAGTTTCATGCCAAAGCAAAGGGTGAGCAGCCATGACCGACAAAGCCTACCTACCAGTCTGCACAGACGGGGACAGCGACGTTGATTGCATCATCGAGTATGAGGTGACGGGCTTTTACAGCCTGCACCTGACTGCCTGCAAGGTCTACGATGACGGGCCGGACATTCTGCCGATGATCGACGAGGCCGAGCAG
>ERZ724506.509-NODE-509-length-13465-cov-5.410216_pt1 | contig 13465 bp, 3 predicted proteins | sample MGYA00376039_ERZ724506 | MGnify/ENA primary metagenome ERZ724506 (study PRJEB28724, sample SAMN07190887) | wastewater metagenome | isolation source: effluent of sewage treatment plant in Hong Hong | place: USA: Christiansburg, Virginia | collected 2016-03-01 ... | reverse complement strand
CTATAGCCCATATCTAAGCAAGTTAACACATTTAATCAGAAAGATTAAAAGAAGGAGAGAAAATAATAGAGAGGAATAAAAACTATTAGATAAGAATAGCTATCAATGCTAGAGTAACAATTAGAGAGATAAGCAAGATAGCAAGAAAAAGAGGTATCTGTAGATCCAAAACCAAAGGGCACTAAAAATAAAGTAAAATTAAGACTTAATTCTTACACAAGCAATGTTAATAAAGAAAAACAAAAATAGGAGAAAAAGGAGAAGTAAGATAAAGGAAAGAAGGAACATTCTTCAACTCCACATTTAGTAGATAACAAAGAACTAAAAAGTAAGATAGCAAAGAGAATAAAAATATTATCTGATGAGCTGAATAAAAATGAGAAGAAAATCAATATTAATGTTCCCAGCAATTAGAATAAGGAAGAGAAACAGAAAGAAAAAGAGAAAGAAAAAGAGAAAGAGAAATAGATAGAGAAATAGATAGAGAAATAGATAGAGAAATAGAAATAAGTTGAATAAGAGAGTAAGAAAGAGGCATAAATTGAGGCAAATGGTGAATGATGTTGATGAGAATATGAAATAATATGAATAATATGAGTATTATAAACAGAATATCATTTTTATTATGCTGTTACAATCACAACCTTCTTGTATTTTTGATACTAGGTTAAATATTCACTAATGAGGCTATATGCTCCAGGTCTTTATTCATCCTCCAGAACTATTTCATCGTCTTTTTCCTCTCCCTATACTTTTATCCTTTTATTTGTGAAGTAAGATCTTATCCTTGTTTGTGTATTTGGCTAAATTTACTAGATCGAACTGATTAACGATTTCACTGCCTTTTGATTGATCTCATCTAATTACTTGACCCTCAGCAGTAGCACATTCAGTAATATATAAAACTAGAATATACTTTCCTCAATGTTACCGAACACTAATTTTGAAATCTTTATATAGTCGAACTACTAAGATTTTAAAATATTTTTAATCACCATCTACAGGAGTTCATTGTTTTATTTCGAAGGGATTTGGATCAGGCATGCTCCTAGAATATTATTCACTAGCTCTATAAATTCGCCATAATAATCTGCCTGAGCGCACAAAAATTGGAGCACTTGATTAGCTTCCATTACTCTTATTGTTTACATCAGCTATTTTGTTATTCCCTTGTAGTTGTTTATATATAGCACAGGTAAGATAAAGAAATTACAGTTTTGTAATGACTATCTCACGTAACTATCCACGAGGCTCTTCTGCTATTCAGGGATGATATTGAATTTTAAGTATAGTTCATTAGCCATAGGGTTTGATTTGAACTACTTTAAACATTACCTGATCCAATTTTTGAATCTTTTATTAGATTCTGGTGAAAGTAAATCTTTTACTCTCTTTTGCAAATTAGCTGCCTCCACTAATTTATGAGGAAACAATACTTGGTGAGTAGATGCCAATTTATTAAAGAAGTGCTCCACAATTGCTGGAAATCGACGGAACAAGAACTAGAGAGTCAATGATTGATTAAGAGTGTTCAGCAGTGTCTAAATATCAATTTCATCAGGAGAAGAGAGAGTACCCCGATAAATAGATTTTGGGATAAATCCCTCTTTCAGAAAGTTTTCTAGCTAGTTATTCGAATATTTTTTATTAATCGTCCCGAAAGCAATTAAAAATTAGGTTTCATACACAATTCCTTCTACACATGTATTCGTCAATCTGTTCAGTGCTTTCTTTTATTTTTAGATGGTTTTTGCATCTTTTTCTTTCGCAAATAGAGGTAAGTTATGATAGATTGCTAGCAAATATAACTATGTGATGAATACTGGGTTTTTTTGTTTTTATTCGTGCAGGATGTTAAAGTTGAACATCAGGCGATAAAATAGTATGACTTCTAGGTTCGGTTTCTCACGATAAAGTTTCAGCTTTTGATCCTTAAGCATCGATAGGCATAAAGTTCTTAATCTAGAATATCGAAAATAAGGAGCTGTCGGATCTTTATTGAACATTTGGAAAAAGTGCCAAGCAAACTTAATTTTAAAAGAATGTCTTGGATATCTCAATAAAATCCTATAGACGAATTAAAGTTCAAAAGTCAACCTAAAGTTTTACACGCTCATATTTTCGATATAATTAGCAGGGTGCGTATTTTAAGCGAGAATTTTATCCATCAAAAATTTATGACATTCGATCAGAAATTCAAATTGCAGAGAGTTATATAAAAACTTCCTTTGCTTGTGCAGTTACTTGATGACAGTTTTATATAGAGTTTGGTAAGTCTAGGGATTGATTAAAGACTTGATTAATTCATAGTTGGGGTATACAAAATTGGTATAAATTTTATTTTTACTATTAGTTTCAGTTTAGTTTCCTGATATTCTTAAGGAGTTCCAAATAGATATCAAAACCTTTGTGTTTATTTATTGTTGTTCGTATTAGACTCGATGAGGTTTCCTCCTCTAAGTTTTTTATTTCATTTTTTACAGTTTATCTATAATATCATCTGAAACATCGGCCAGCACTGATTTTGAAATCAATTCAGCATATAGTAAAGACTACTCATATTTATTAAATTATTATAAATTTTGAGTTGATATTCCTAGAATTCGAGTGCAGTGGTACAACTGGAGTACTTGCTCCAGGGTTAGCGATTTGTAGTTCAAATCTCCTTCTCTTATTATTGATTATAAGACATTTCTAGGAATTTTATTCGTTTTTAAATTATAATGCACTACAAACTCCAATATTTTTAAAACATGGTCGTAGTTATGAGGATTGACATCTTTTTCAGAGAATTTCTTTAAAAAAGGAAGCAATTTGTTGATGAGTTGCTACTTTATTTATTATGGAATATATAAGTCAGCTATCAAATTATCAGCTATATTTTCTAAAGTCAAATTTTAAATCTGGTTCAAGTAAGAATTCTTAAAAATCAGCAAATACAATTTAAATATCTCTGCCCTGAACTACTAATAAGGTTTGTTTAATATCTGATGAAATTTGATAATTTCTAATAGTTTATTCATAGAGTTATGCATAGTTTTAAATACCTATATTTTTACTACATGACCTTCACTATTTTACTGCTCTTTTAGGAGGTCTTCAACGAGTTTATAGAATATTTTATAGCATTAACTATATTACTTCACATGTAGCAGATAGGGAGATTCTAGATGTAGCCAGTTTATCATTTCATCTAGATATTACAATTTATCGTCTCGTGATATGTTCCCGCTTAGTAATTATTGTTTTAGTCCTTCTAAGTACCTAGACAATATGAGATGACTATATGTACGATTTTTTTGTGTGCAATTCACCACTATTCTCATGATGTTTGGTTTTACCCATACTTAACTTTTCGTCATTTCTTTGTTCTAGGTCCTCAGAAGTTTATCTAGAATTTTATAGAGAGAAGGCTTATAAAAAATAATCTGTTAAGTTTCAGAAAACCAACTCAAAAAATTGGTAAAATCTTACTAGTTTTTCAAGGCACGAACACCTAGATTTCGAATGACAGAATTGAGCGCAGGTTATTTGCGATTGAACTTCAAGAGAAACTGCAAAATTTCGAGATGCTTGGAGAGATGTTGACCATTCTTATCAGCAAGTACGATTTCATCATAATATCTCATAACATCATTCCGAAATTTGTACTTGTTCTGCTAATTAAACTTGACGCTATTATCAGAGTACATGTAGAGAAACAATTTGACGAGTTAAAAGAATTCTAAATTATTGACGTGATACCATCGATGTTCAATTTTTTAATATTGGTGATGAGGATATCAATGCATTTATTGAGAAGTAGAGTTTTGGCTGTGGATTAATGCTTTAGGAATATTTACTACTTGCCATTTTAACTTTTCTCTTCTGCTCGCTCGATAAAAGTATTGACAACAGCTTTATAGAATTGCAACTAAGTTTTCTGAGATATCTTGGCATTCAAGATCTTGTTCATTTATTCGTACCCCATATTAATTAATGGATTTATCTCCGTCTTCACTTTACCCGCATCCGCTGCTTTTATCGAATATCTGTAATAAGTGCAATTTGATTTATATGTATATAGTCGTATTAATCTTATTATCATCCTTTCCCTATTACTCTATCAACTTATATTTATATCAATCACTTATTTATATCTCATTATTTTCTATTATATTCATTCAACAAATATATATTTACTTTTTTATCTATAACTAATTTATCTAGTCTATGACGTTAGTCTTATTGTTTTATCTCCTTTTTATCTCTGCTTGCTCTGCTCCTGAACTTTTGAACATTTCTAATAAAAATCAATGTATTAGGAGTATTGTTGATACTTTTGTCACTGATCATACATGTCAAGCATTATCACAAACTGTTAAGTCAGAGGTAATTATTCTATTATGAAGTTGGCCCTCAAAATTACCAACTGTCTGTTCATTCAAATGGGAAAATCTCCGATCCCTTGTAAATCTACAGACAACTGCGAGTTGACAGGCGATTCTTGGAATACCTTTACTACTTTCTTTGCTCATATCGATAATCTATGTCATTTCTACTGGGAACTATCAAAAGCACAAAGGACTGAAAATATGATAGATGCTCTAGTTAATTCAGCATAGAAAACTTAACGAACTCTGTCGAAAAATAACTAGAATACCTAGCAAATCCTCTAGTTACAAAATAGTCTAAAAATTCAGATGCTCAACGCAATGGCAACTCAATAGCAAATGAGTCAAATAATTACAAGTAGTTCAATGGCAATAAATAGCCTAACTTCATAAATATCAGCGTCATTGAATAAAATTCATTAAGAAATCGATTAAAACTATAAAGTTGTGAGCCGCATATTATCTGGTGTAAATCAAGTTCTCAAACATCTAGAATCGTTAAGTTTCTTTTTCTTTGCTGAGATTAGTTCGATCCAGGGAGTATTATTTTTTGTTGCTTTCGTTCTACTGATCTTAATAGGGTGTGCTCTGAGTTAGAAAGTTAGATTGAGAAAAAATTAATGTTTCATACTAGTGTCGATTAATTTTTTACTTTAGTTTTGTCTTTCTAGCCTGATAAACTATATTATCGGAGTTCAAACAATGAGGTGTTTTACCATTATCTTCATTTTTCTCTTAATATTAAGCACCAAAACGAACAAAAATGAATTTGAAACAGCCTTTTCCATTCACATGAGCTCAGAAAGAATGAATAGAATTATGGAAAGGGCCTTAAGAAAACAACTCCTATAAATATAGATGAGAAAAAGACATATATAAAATGGATAGACTTTTTGATTTAATTACTTATAATGATTCGAATAATAAAATCGGAAAAAGAATAAATATCATTTAACATGATGTTGTATTACGGAAACTCATTAAAAGATAAAGGACAATTAGTTCATATTTTTTAAATTCACATGAGTTGTTGAGTTTGCTGTTTTTTGAGATTTGAATTAGATTTAGCCACTTTCTTCTCCTATTTTTTACAAAGAGTAGCTATGATTATCAAAATAGCTGTCATATCGATCATATTTGCTATTAAATTTGGGTTATTTCCAGAACTTCGCTACTTTTGAGCTTGCCTCCTTATATCCATTTGTCTGAGGGGTAAATCGACTTGAAAGTACAGTCTAATTTATGATGTCTTTTTATTTGGATAGTTTGTTCAATAAAGAGATTTCATTTCGTTTATTATAATTGCTTTAGACTGTGCTTATTTTTCTAGAAGTCATCTTAGGTTGGAATGTGCTTGCTGACATTTATTTTTCTATTTGCTCAGATCGAATTTTTTAAACTTTCTTTTGCTTACGTTGCTGAAGCTATTATCCTCGTTTAAGTAGTCCTGTACTATTTATTTCCCTTGAGGTATTTAGATAACTATTTTTATTGCTTCTCTCATAAAAGGACTGTTTTTATTTTAATTATTTGGTGAATTTTTCACTTTATATTTTTTATTTCTTCTGCTTTTGGGCCTAAATATCCGCTCTTTTGGCATAGTTTAAACCTTTTATTGTGGTTTTTACTTATATTTTCGATGGTACATTCTGATATTTTTTGTTTTTTACGAATTTCTCGGGTGTTTGGGTCAATTGTTACTTTTTAATAATTTATTTAACATGAATAATTTATTTGACTGCTTTAGTATTCGCTCTTTATTTATACTTTTAGTATAGACTAGGCTGTTTATACAAAGCTTCAGACGATTTATTCAATCCTATTACCATTTCCTTTTATAGCGTCCTTTTTCGATGAGGGAATGGATTATCAAATATTTCCTTTCCCAAACTTCTTATGCGCTAGATTGACCTATCTTAATCAAATCGACGAAAATTATGATGGTCAGGTTGATCGTGCATGATTGTTCTCAGAGTGGCATAGTATTGATCAACCCGAGGACTTCTCCCATTCGAGAGTGGAATCATAAGAAAATTATTAATTAATTTATAAATAAAGCGATAGAATCATCCAAGTGATTACTAAAGAGTTTTTACTTTTAGCTCAACATGATATAAATTTTATGCCAGTTCTAGCTGACTCGCTTCGATATCTTTCACTTTTTTCTACAGCATTTTCTTAGAGTTATTATGGTTCTTGAAATTTCTTTCTATTTCCTATTAAAATTTCTACACATCAATCTTGATGATCCTCTCGATTTATTCGTACCGAGTATCAAACATATTTTTCAATTTTGCGGCTTCGTTTTTTAAATTTAAGATTACCAAAGAATTGTCCGAGATTTATTTGTTTATTTTTAAGATTTAGGAATCTATTTTTTACAATGTTGTTTTTATTCCAGTCCCACTTGTTTTTTCTATCTCGCTCATTTAAATAATTAATTAATCTTCTCAATATTAAGTTTCAATTATTAAAAAATACATGGCTTTTCAAATTTAATTATTATGAATGGAAAAACATCCTAGTGAATTTTTTATCATTTTATGATGTACTTTGGGCCTGGGCTGATGCTTTTTTATATCTATTCCACTGCGAAGGTTTTTCTACTTGCGTGCCCAATTGTCCCGTATTTTGACTAGTGTTTTGGAGATACGGCGTAACTTCCAGGGCCTGTCATTCTATTTCTCATTGCTACATTTCATTATAATTACGATCTTCATAATTAAATCTTTTAGCAGACCCGAATCCAAATTGAGCACTTCTTCTCCTTCTAGAATAGTAGGTGTCAATCGGATCGTATTTGGTGGGTGGCGGATTTGCGTCGATTGTTATGAAACTATCTTGAGGTTTTCTACCAGTAATTAGTGAAGAAGGTTCTCTTCTTTTCAATTTTAAAGGGTTCGCATTATACTAGGTAATTAATCGAGTACATCTCCAGCTCTGGGAGTCTGATTTAATTGATTTTTACTTTAAATTTTTCAGAATCTATGTAACTGTTGGCTTTGATTTCCTTGATTAGAATGAGGGTACTTATCGACCGTGGCCGAAACTGGTAATCCGATTTTATTAATTAGTATTTTTGATGGAATACTCGAAAGGACTAGGTCCTTTTTTGGTTTCCTTAAAAAAATCATACTTGGAGCCAAACCCAAAAGAAGTAGATCTAGGTTTCTGCATTGAACTTGATTAAAAATAGTCAACAGAGTATCTGAATGGATGCACAAATACATAGATTTTAATTATGGGAATCGGTTGGATTTGGGAAATGAGTATTTATCCTTTATCGTATTTTTGAAGTAAGAGTTATCAAGTATTTAATCCATCTCGAATAAAATTATTAATCATATTATTATTGTCCCACAGCATTGTAATTAATTAATCAATATATTATAATTTAAACAGATGGATTTATAAACTTAAGGTAAGCAGTAAATCGAACTCAAAAACCTATACGAGAAGAATTAATAAATATTCAAAAAAAGAGCAGATGCCATTCTTAGTAAGCTATCAGCTCTGCAAAATTAAAGTGGGGAAGCCAATCTCCTTGACAATATTAATTTCGAGGGCGCTCTTTCATATATTAATGACACTTGGTTCAAGAAGGAAAAATCTATCGAGTATGATGAACCCGACGAGGAAATTGACAGGTAGCTTCATGAAGAAGTCACTCAACAGAATAATCAAGTAGTTCAATAAATAAAATGCTTGAATGACGAAATTAATCAACTTAATTAAAAGAAGCAAAAGTATATTTTAACACAATCAATCACTTCTAAGCAGATATTATAATTAGACGAAATAATAGCACATAATCTTTTGAATTTAAGTCAAAATAAACCCTCACACAAAGGATAGCCTGTAGGAAACCCTGGTCTTCAGTTCGCTTACGATTTTTTACCCAATGGTAGCATAAAATTCAAGCCAGAATATACTTAATTAATCTCGCATTTCTTGGTGAGAATAAAATAAAACAAGCGAATAATAAACAAATTATAGAGTCTGAATGAGTAGAATGTGAGAAAAACATAGACTACTCGATTTAAAATCTAGAAAGTCAGGAAAATAAATCGAGAACTTGATCAAACTGTCAAGAAAGTATAAGAAATGAAGGATAGAAATAATAACTTGAAATAATAACTCAGATTAGAGGCTCGAAAATGTGGAAATTAAATATAGAAGAGATTATCGAGTGAAATTGATAAAAAAAGTAAAGAGATATCAAGAATAAAATAGGGCTATCAGAAAGCTTATCATTCTTTACTAGAACTCATAAAGAGAGCCATCGATAATGCAGATCTACAAAAAGTTACTGATTATATTAAACAAACATGAATAATAAAATATCATTTTATAATTGAGTACGGTTACTTCCAAGAATTAAAAAAGAAAGAGGGGTTCACTATTTTCTGAGCTTATTTGAAATCCTATTCACGATTTTCTATTCCGAGCTCGATGCTGATCTTGTCTTGCTAATCATCCTGCGCCATTTTTTATTAGTCTAGCTCATTCATTGAAACTCGCTTCAGAGATACGTTCAGGTTAAATCTAGAGTTGATATACTACCTACTATCGAAAAAACCTCTAAGAACAGCTTGGGATATTTACTGTGGGATTTTTTTAGTATTCTATTACGGCTTGACTGCAGTTTATTATATTTTTTTCTAGGTTACATTACTCTTTTATTTAGTTGGCGTCTTCAACGCTGAATCAAAGAATTTGATTTTCCTTTTGATTGTGCATAGAAGATCTTATCTTCCCTTCAAAAAATTTGGATGGCTAAAAATACTCTTCGCGTTATCTTTTCGAGATTTATGAAAACCATACATGTTGAGCTGACGGATGAAGCTATTGATTTTTTTGTGTCGAAAATACTTGGGCAAGACGATTTCTTGGAATTTGTTGATGTCCTTAATTACAAATTCCTTACCACTGGGACCCCAAAATATTATTTTCGAGTATTCTTAATTCTGAATTATAAAAGTTATACGTTCAATATTTAGAAAGTCTTTGCGACAAAACCTGCAATTTCAGGTTCCTGAGTCTGAGAAATTTCCTAGTCTGACATGATTCTATAAAATTCCACCTTTTATTATTTAAATTATAATTAAACAACATTTGATTTAAAATTTCATTTTTAAAAAATCCTCCTCGCCTCCTTGTTTTTCTCACCATATTCGACCACTACCTAGAAAGTATCAGAACATATTTCAAAAAGATTCTTCTTGAGAATATGATACGATTTCGGGGTCCTTATTTTTAAATTTTGCCTCATTCGAATGTTTTTTTTTCACAGTCTAGACAGAATCAAAGGTTTTTTTTACACTTACAGTCATAATCTATTTAAAATGTATTTTGATGTAATTAGAATTTATGAGGCAATTCACGAAGAAAAACTCAAGAAGTAAATGTTCAAGGAGAGCAAAAATATTAAAAGCGCAAAAAAATATAATAGATAGCATGTAAATATAAAATAAAAAAGATATGGAACTGAGCCAAAATTAATAGAATAATAAAAAAGAGTTCTAAGAAATACAGATTGCAGACCTATGTTAATGAAATATAAAATTAAATATCAATTTCCAAATAAGTTAAAGTATAAATACTAATATTAAATACTTCAATTTACCATGCTTATTATTCCGTCTGTGCTAATACCCAAATAGTTATTTTATTAATTTTAACTATTATAATAATTCAAAATAGCAGTCATCACAGAACGCAATATGACGTATATGAATGGCAAGTTTAAGGAATAACATACATAATTTATTCCTTTGGGTACTCCCATGCAGAAGTACCATCATCCCATAAAATAAATGTTGCAGATGGCGATCCTTCCATAAAGTATGAATTAGGCTAAGTCAGAGTTGAAAGCGAGGGAGCTAAACTTCGAAAATATATATCAAGTGGTGCTATTTTTCAGAAATTGGAAGAGCGAACCAGCATCATTATGCCAATAAATGAGGGATAGCAAGTGGAGTGACACAGAAATATCTACATTTTGTTTCAATTGCTAGTTTGTGTAATATTTAGTCGACTTGCACGCATAGCTGAATGGATAGGATAGTTCATAGCCATCACTAAAATAAATAAAGCATTGGTACCGAAAGCTATCATTGTATATCCAAAAATAATCAATCAAGATAACCAAGCACGACCTCAAAAAATCAGACATAAAAAACTTATAATAAATATACTCTTAGTCAAGGAACTTCATAAATAATTTCAAATAGCGATCGCAGACGATCACAGAATATTCATAAAATGTGCTAAACCTGACGAAATGCATACTAACGACTAAAAAATATGAGAAATTATCAATAATAACATTCGCTTTATCTTTCACAGCCATGTTCATCATCTTATGCACCCTGCAATATATAAATGTTATCAATGAAATCCTGCTAAAATCAAACATGCTGACAGGGGAACACAAAGCAAAATTAGTATAAATGTGGAGCATATCATCAATAACTGGAATGCTAATAAATAGCCTGATAATCGTGATCACGCTATTTTTCATAATCAAGAAGTTCAGCACGTACTTCGAGATCGCATTCACGAAGCTCTCAGGACTGGAAAATGAAAGTAAAGGGAAATAGAATTGCAAGGAATAAATAATAAAAAATAAGAGATGAACGCAGATATAGTTATCTCCATGTTGTGTATTCACTATTCTGTACCCCATATAATTAAATAAATATAATTTGATTACTATTAATAACTCATGAATGAGACCCATCGGAGGACCAAGACTAGCATCGATCCCAATAGATTTAGCATGTAGATGTATAACAATTCCAATAATCATGAGACATATCTCCTAGATCTGCTGAATCGAACATGCGCTAATAAGGGCATTAACTCATCCAAAATGAATATTAAGGAGTTTAGCTAGTTATTAACTGTCTTACCTATCTCTCTCAGTAATAAACTATTGCATTAATTATATCTATATGCTACTTATCAAAATGGTAGTGATAGTAAGACAAACCAAAAAAGAGCCATCTCCATAGTCAACTTATAGCCAAATAAAATTAATCTCATCTCAGCTGCTAAGTGGATACAGCATAAAGTATAGAAGAATAAGTTGAATTTTATATCTTCCAAAAATAATCTTAGATCTATTAGATATAAATCGAATCTAACCCAAAGTGCAGATATGAAAGTTTAAAAATTATAAAAATTGCCATTAATTGGAACAAAACCTGTCGAAAGATTCACCCATTAGGTCGGTCGTGTCCTTGGCATTTTTTCACAGATCTAGAAGTAGAGACAGAATGCAGGACTATAGCCAATATGTATATCATAAGATGAGTAAGAAAAGAATGGGTACCCTACCAAATAAATCCATTACGACGGAGATTTCGTAGAAGTCAACCAAAAAATATTCAAATTGAGGCAGGAGGCAAGATAAGGTATCCATGAAGTAATATAGGCAGCAAAGAACGATAAAAAACTGAAAAAGAAGTTCGAGGAGGCATTGATGAGATATTAGCGAGTAAGAACAGAAACAAATGAAAAGACAGGGAGATGTGGAGCGATGAAAGCTCACAAGCGGTTAATAGATAAGCAAAAATAATAGATAAGAAAGTTAGAAAGATGGAGAGAGAGGAGTAATCAGACATAATTAACGTCAATGCATTATTGATTATATAAAAATAATATAAACTACTTCTGATTGACTGGAACACGCGTGAGTATAAACTTATAATTTAAATTTAAAAAGTATGCGTATATTGCCTTATTTTCTACTCTCTTTGACAATTGTGTCAGTGCATTGTTAATAGGAAGTGAAGAAATAGTTACCTCTTTGGCAGAAATTGTGTGTTATTTTGGCAATTGTGTTAGTGATTGCGTTATTGCTGGTGTATTTTGTGCAGCGTCGTCGAAATAATATTGGGATGATATTGAAGAGTTATATAGTACCATCTTCATAGGTGACATTCGTAAATTTCCAATAGAGTAAAGGATAGGGCGTCCTCGACAGCAATCGCGAATAATTCAGAGACATCCAATAAAATAGCAACAGATAATAACAAAAAATAGAGAGATAATAATAATATCATATTTAATAACCAAAGAAGAGTGAACTGACCTCAGTATTTTATCAACAAAATAACGATACAAATAATGCGACCAACACTAAAAAATCGAAACCCAAGAAAAGATTAGCAAATGCTGCGAAACTTACTGTCGATACTTCGAACACAAACGAAGATGATACACAGATTTCACAGGATGATTCTATGTTTTGAGTATTTTTATATAATAATTGATATGGATTTTTTTATTCTTCTTTTTCTATTTTTATTAACTGGTTTATATAAAATGGAAAAATATATTTTTGATTGCAGATAAAAACTCTACGATTCGCCCAAATACTTAAAAAGAAATCAGAACATCTCATAAATTTCTCAATAGTATCAATAGATTTAGGCTAAAGCTCCACTACCATACTTAAATAATAAAGTTTTTATCACTTTTGATTATTCATACTATCGCATTATCCCGAAAACTGCTTCTTTGCATATTAATAACAGAGTTAATAACAGTCTTTACTCTTTAGTCAATCAAAACTAATTTTAAGGAAACTAGTGCCGTCATTCGATAACATCTTTTACAGTCGGAGGTTCGAAATGGAAAAAATAAAAGGAAAATTTACAAATTTCTACTAATTTATAGCTCAAAAAAAACAGTAATCAAAAACATAATGCGAAGAAGATTAAAATACCATTAAATTGTATGCCTGGAGTTGGCGATTATGAATTTTAAACAAAGAATATAGAGAAAAAGATCGTTTACGATGTAAAAATCCGAGGAAAACCACAATAATCTATACTTTTTCGTAAGTCCTAAGAGTGTCCTGACAAATTGGGGGATTCCAATAAATAAAAAACGAGTTAAATTGGAAAAAACGAAAAATAATATAAAACCTCAAAAAGGATAGGCCGACATATAGACTATAACGCTAACAGTTTAATAAAGGATCGCCGAATGAAGGCAAAAATGAGACAAAATTAAGAATAATATTTCAAATTTATCAATCCTATTGATTCTACCAATGTGTGGAATAAGCTCATGTATTATTG
>ERZ724506.508-NODE-508-length-13467-cov-5.184387_pt1 | contig 13467 bp, 17 predicted proteins | sample MGYA00376039_ERZ724506 | MGnify/ENA primary metagenome ERZ724506 (study PRJEB28724, sample SAMN07190887) | wastewater metagenome | isolation source: effluent of sewage treatment plant in Hong Hong | place: USA: Christiansburg, Virginia | collected 2016-03-01 ... | reverse complement strand
CAGCAGGGTCACGCCATACGCAGAAGTGACTAAGACCAGGCGTGACCGTGCTCAATAGCCTTCATTGCCGCAGTAGCTGGCGTAATGTGTAATCCGTGGTAATGGATCATGCGTTCCCCATGATTTCGCCCGTATCGGTCAAAGCATGCTCCCTGCTCTGTAATTTATGGTTTTTAAACGGATAAATTTCCCAATCAACGGGTCGTATTCCATGAATGATTTCAAAAATTCGAGCGTAAGCGGATTCATTTCAATATCTCCCCTGTTTCCATATCAATAACTCCACTCCATTGACTCCAGTTTGGAGAAGAAAACTCAACACCAAGATCAGAGGCGGCAAATGATTGAACTTTTTCTAAGTACACGGACATTGCTTTAACCTTCAGGCTTGCTGTGCTTCGCAGTCTCCGGATAACGCGCTTTCTTTTCGATCCAGCTACCGTCACTTTCTTTATTTCGTAGCCTAGGAATTGGCGTTTAAATAGCTCATGCCATGCATCGACGGCATAACGCTGACCATTTATTGATGCTTGATTACTAATCTCAGTCAAACACGGACCCCAATAAAACCTGTTCTGCTTTATGGTCCTGTCTTCCTCATACAAACGGGCCTCCAGCACTACCGCGTGCCCCGCGGTTGTCTGCGCCTTCACCCATGGCCACATCTGAGCCATCATGGCGGCATGGGCCTGCTGCGGGTTGATTCCGTGGATTTGGATCATTTCCTCTTCTCCCACACCCGCAAAGCCCCGGGAAATATGCGGCCGGCCAGAATTCGGCCAACCAGAAAGATGTCAATGCCTGTCTTTTCTGCGATCTGCGTTGGGCTCAGGCAGTCCTCATTGAACAGGCGGTGGACTTCCATGGCCTTGTCGAACGTGATGCCTTTGTCTTTGGGCTCGTTCATTGCAACTCTCCTATCCCGTATGCGGCCATCAGCAAAGCCTCTGCCCGGCCATGGTGCTTGGCCAGATTCAGCGGCGCGGTTGGCCATGTGGCGCGGGCCATGGCAAGTGATGCGGACTTTGGGGCCTTGATCAGCGCGTAATGCTTCTTCCAGCACTGCGGCGTGACGAACGTCACCGGATACAACAAAAGGCTTGCCACAGCCTCAATGCACCCCGTAGCACGCATGAAATTGCTGGTTGATGCAATCCCCTGCCCTGGCATACACCCGACTTGCTCAATGATGATTTCGCACCCATCTCGGCCTTTTGCGATGGCCTCTTGCAATGCAATCTTGAGCATTCGCGGCTGGACCCGACCGTTGTCGTGCGGGATATCGCCACACCCGATAAATGCACCGTTGTGGTCAACGCAACCCCAAGCCCCACTGAGCAGGCCGGGGTCAATTCCCAGATACACCAAAACAGCCTCCTTTTTGTTGTTTGCCAATTAGTCTTGATGCGTGCTCCTTGGTCACGCCATAAACAGCAGCAATGTCTTTTACTTTTTCACCGCGACTTCTGCGATCAATCATTTCAACCAATTTGCTTCTCCTGTATTTGCTTTTCCATTGCTTCAGTCACTCCTGCCATCAGCTTCATTTCTGGAAGCCAGTCCCGGTACTGGAGAAGTGCCCAGTAGGAATAGACTTCGTCTTTTTGTTTCATGTCCAAGATGTGGTTGATGATTCTTTGGCGTAGGTCAGGCGAGTGCATACATCCTGCGGTTCGTGCCAAATTCTTTGACGTGACACAAATAGCCCTGGTCCACCATGGCGTAGATCGTCTTTTCGATTTCATGTCGCTTCCATCCGGTGATTTCCAGAAGCTGTCGAAAGGTAAGTGGTCCATGCTCAAGCAGGCGCTTTGCTGCGTAGGCGCGGGTCATACCGACACCCCCAGCGCAATGTTCATGCAGCGCACTTGGTTCATGTTCAGCTTTTCTCCAGCGATGTGTCGGGCCTGCAGTCGTTTTGCCCATGCTTTGTGATCGACCGGCGAACTTGGCGAAGATGCCTTTATCCTGTTGGCTATGGCTGCAACCATGACAGGATCAGCAGGAGGCGCAGGAAGCTCAAGATTTGCCGCTTTTGGCGCGGCAATGCAAAGGTTGCGAAACTCATAAATCGTCGGAGGCTTTGCCGCTGGCAGGTTTTGCAGCGCGTGCTTGATGGCTTCCGGGTGCTTGTCAAAGCCTGACAACTCATGCGCCCAATCTGTTTTCACAGACGACAAGGGAAGGCCCTCCCACCGACCAGTGAAGTCCCGGCCATAGACAAGCATCAGCTTGTCAAAGATTCGATCAATCCAACTCAAGGGCAACGACATTGCAGGACTCCGGTTTGTTTGTCAGGTTTGGAAAATCGCGCTCCATTTGCTCGCGCTTCGATTTCTGGTAGCGGGTTTCTGCAGGGACGCCAGTCGCGTCCGGCAACATGGCCTTGGCCAGCCACTCAAGCGGCTGCAGCGGCTTGGCTCGGATGCATTCCCGCAGGGTGTTGACCAGGGCATCGTCTCCGTGGGCTTTTCGCAGGCCACCGAGAAACGACCGGGCTTGTTTTTCCGGCGTTCCGGCGTTTGTCAGGATTGGCAGGCCGTACCCGAAAATGATTTCGTCAGGCTTGAGCGGCGGCTTGCCGCCCGTTACGTCAGTAACGGAAGGTATTTCTTTCTTACTCTTCTCTTCCTCTAACTCTTCTCTTACTCTAGCTAACGCACCTGTAACCTCGATCAGTTGTTTCTGTAACGCTTCCTGCGTTACATCTGTGTTACTTGTGTTTCCTGATCTGTGATTTGCAACGCGCTTTGCCGTTTCAAGTCTCTTTTTTGCGCTTGATCCGTTGTGCTTTTCAAACTCAACAATGCGAACGCCTTCGGGATGATCTGCAAGCCAGTAAATATCAATAAGTGCTTGAGCAAATCCTTGCACACCTGTTTTGCGATCAATTGACTTCAGCGTCAATCCAGGCATGATCCCGTCCTCTGTGTGTTGGTCTGCTGTTGCCCACAGCCAATACAGAGCACCAATAACAGCCGCTTCGCTGCTATCTGTTAGATCGACGATCTTTGCAACCCTTGGGTCATCCCAAAGGTTTCCTCGCATCTTGATCCAGTCGCCAGCCATTTAAGCCACCTTTACAGCACGCGTCACCAACTCGCCAATGCTCATGAAAATATCAAGCGCATCGTCAAGAGTTTCCTGCTCTGCCTTTGAAAGTTCTGGTAAATCTGCGATGGATTCAATCAATGCCTCGACACTGACATAGCCAAGGCTGTGCACCATGTCCGTCACTGCACGGCTCACACACAACCATCGCTTCTCACCCTCGACCAATGTCATCGTATTAATGCAAAGTCTGGACGGTTCCACTCACCCCGAACTACTCGTATGCAGTCATCAGAGTCGAGCATGTAGTCTCCTGTTGCGCAGTGGTCATCCTCGGCCTTGATGGCATCGCAGATGCGCTCGCGCTCGGCTGCAGCCACCAAGGAAGCAAAACGCTCTGCGGCTTTGGTTCTCTCGGGACCGAGCACTGGGAACCCAGCTTCCATAGCCATGCGAATGATGCCCTCTTTAATCATATTCAGTCCTTTTCCACACGTTAATCCGTTTTTTAAACTTTCACCTGCCCGGTGTTTTCAACCCGTTATTCCGCAGAGCCTCCATTTCGAAGCTCCACGAAATTGAAAATTGATTTCGTAACCGTTCGTAATGCTTTTCTTGGCGAAAAAAAACACACTGCGGACACCATGAAAGAAAAGCCCACCCACAGCACCGCAAGGACAACCGCTGCAATCAGCAATAGCAAGGGGGAGAGTCTTGCTTGGACGGGTCATTTCGATATCGCTGTGAGTGGGGGAAAACTAGGCGGCTTGCTTGAAGCCAAGAACGCGATCAAGGCACCCCGGCTCGGCCTTGAGCGCTCCGAGCGTTACGCGCTCTATCTGGAGTTGGCGGCTGTCTGGCGGGTATTCGTTCCAGTCGGAGACTGTGTTTTGTTTGCATCCAAGCGCGGCGCCGAGTGCGGCCTGCGTCTTGAAGTATTTGATTGCTTCATCTTTAGTCATGCCGACAGTATCGCATATTCGATAGGCGTTTGTCGATTTAATTTGACTATTTGCCCCAACAATGGCGATGTATGGAAACTATCGGCACAAGGATAAGACGACTGCGCAAAGCGCTTGGCATGGATCGCCAGGCGAGCGGGAGATGCTTCTGAAGATGGCTCGCGGACTGCAAAAGCCCGATTTAGGAAACAGCGTAGCGGCATAAACTGCCCCGCCAAAATCTACCAGCTAAGCGACAAACGCCCTTTGACTAAGGGCAAACCCCAATGAAATAGCCAATTTCTATCGGGTTTTCAATTTCAATTCAATCAATTGCGCTCTTGCGTATCGCCTATTCGATATTTGATGTATGATTCATCCATCGCCGCAGATCACTGAAGCGACAGACCCTAAGAAGTCTTTGTAGAACATCGTAGGTGCCGGGTGAACCGGCGTGTAGCGGGATTTCGGGGATTTGCAGTAACCAGGCTGTCAAACGATGGACCCTCCCGCAACAAAGGCCTCAACAGCCAATGACACATGAACACGACGCCGGGTGCTGTACCCAGCGAGAGCAAAAAAACACAGGCGCTTAACGGGGCGCGCAAATACCCGGCCATCTATAACACGGTGGCAAAACCTAAACAAATATTGATAGTTTGTTTAGGTTTTTGAAAGGAACGTATGCCCAAGAAAAAGATCGGCGCTTGGCCAAATTCTGCCCATCACCCCCTGTATCGCACATGGACAAATATGAAGCGCAGATGTTCAGATAGCAAAGCTAAAAATTTTGGCTATACGGAATAACGTGTAGAAATAAATATTGACAACACGAACACTGTTCGTATATAATTCACTCAGGCCAGCAAAATCGCTGACCACCGCGCCTCGGGACACAGGGGATAAGGAAATCAAAATGTCTACATTCGCAGAACGTAAAGCAGAGCGTTTAGCAGATTCAAAGAAGGCTTTTCGATGGGATGTTATCGACCCCATCGACGATACGGTTCTCGCATCATTCTCTGATATCGGAAAAGCAAGGTCATTTACAAACAAACAAGTTGGGCCACTGCTCGGAAATACAGCCGCATTGGGAGTTTGGCAAAGCAAGCATGGATCGATTCCAACGTCGAATTATCAGCAGTTTTATATCAAACGGGTCGAACTATGACTACGATCATCACAATCACGGAATCTCCGAGCATGCCGGGAGTCTTCTCACAGACTCACAAAAAAGGGAATGGGAGAACATACCACGGTGATGCAGGACATGACCCCGGAGCAGCTGCAGCAGTCGCAATGAGCCTTGCGCTATCGTGCAGTGGCGCATATCTGATACTTGGACCAAAAAAAGTAATGGACTTCATACAAGTTGAAATGAGGTCTAAGTCGTGAGCAATCATCCAAACCGAGGCCCGAAAGGGTCGTCCAGCAATCCCGCTCCCGAGAGCGTAAAGGCTGCACGCGAATCCGCTGGACTCACACAAACCGCTGCAGCCGAGCTAGTGCACTCCACATGCCGCTCGTGGCAGCAATGGGAGGCTGGAGACAGGCGCATGCACCCGGCAGTGTGGGAGCTTTTTAGGATTAAGTCGGCGCTCATTGTTCGCACCTAAATTCTTCGATTCCACACGTTATTCCGTTGAGCCCTAAAAAGCAGAATAAAAGCCGGGTGGAGTATTGAGAAATCGTTTTCAAAAAAGCCGAACTATTCACAACGATCTTAAAAACAGTCAACGCCGCCACGCGATGCGGTAGCGATTAGAAATAGTCGCAAAACATGAAGCCATTCAACGAGTGGCCTGATGTTTAAGAAGTGAATGCCAGCATCCGTTTTGGGTTATCGGACGCTAGTCGGGTTAAGGCGAGCCGACCACTTCACCAAACAGCACGCAAACGTTGATGCGGACCCGGTGAAAGTAAGCCCTCAGTGCACCTCGGAGGAGATACCGGAAAGTAAGCAACGCGACACCACGGAGAGACGTGGACTATCAAGTAAGAGCGCTGCGGCGAATAGGCGTATTGCGCAAGGGAGGTGGGTAGCACGCTGCAGCGTGTCCACTGGCTCTATGGGTCCAAGGGGACGTAACGACTTGGGGCAGCACTCTTTCTTGATGGTGGCAAAGTAAGCTGAAGACATCGCTTTTGCATGGATTTAACTGGCATAACCCAGGCAAGACCCTGCGTCTCTTAAAAACGGGCGTCAAAAGGATTTAGTCGGTAAGCAGCTCCCTGCCGCCATCTTCATTTTTGGGGCTGCACATCGGTCGCAACGAGTAAGCCGGGCGGTCAGGCCCGAACGTGCATACAACATGCTTATTGCTGCGTTTCATGTCAATGCAGCCCCACCCAATAAAACAGACTGCAAGGCCAGTGTTAGCTACTGGCCAGGAAGATGCTAGTTAGTGCAGCGCATGCGACCCTGCTTTATGGGAGTTGCAGTCTGTTTTTCTATTCGCCCGCCTTGAGTGGGCTTTTTTACGTCCAAGCAAAACAAGGAGTAGTCATGGGATACACCGAATCGAACAACTTTGCCCGCGCAGTGTGCGGCCTCAAGCCAGCGCCGACCGTCATCAAAGCACCCGTAAAGCTGCCGAATCTGGCAATCGATATGTCGTTGCTCAAGGGGTTGTACGAGTACGCCTACGAGTCCTCGACGGGGCTGTGCATTGATTGCTACCTTGATTATCAGGAAGCGCATGACGGTGGCACCGGCCCCAACAGCGACGAGAGCTATTCCGAGTCGATAGCGCTTACGTATGCACTGGTGAACGGGGTGGATATCAGCAGCATGTTGAGTGATGCGCGGATTGATGAGATTGAGACTAAGGCGCTGGCCAGCATGGAAAAAGCCGCATTTGACCAAGAGTGCGACCGGGGTGAAGACCGTTGGAACGATCGGATGTCAGCATGAGCGATCACTACAAATGCCGGGTTCTGAGCCAAACAGGGCAACCCCTGAACAAGGACATATTCCAGCCGGGCTTTTACGAGGCTCATTGCCTGTATTGGGGCTGGCCAATTGACGCTCCGGAAACACTGAATACAGGCAGCGTGTGCGATGGCACATCACCGTTTGCCAAAGGCTGGACGCAAGCACGCGATTTTGTGATGAGGGAAAGAGCATGAACTACGAAAGCTTTATCAAGCGCAAAGCAAGCGAGGACGTTGTATCTGGCTTTGACCCGCAAGACCTTGGCTCGCACCTGTTTGATTTTCAGGCAGCAATTGTTGAGTGGGCCTGTAAGCGTGGCCGTGCTGCGATATTTGCTGATACCGGGCTTGGAAAGACCGCCATGCAAACAGAGTGGGCGCGTCAAGTCACTGAACATACGGGCGGCATGGTGCTGATTGCTGCGCCTCTGTGCGTTGCACAGCAGACGGTTGAAGAGGCTTCGAAGTTTGGCATTCGCATTCAGTATTGCCGCAAGCCCGAAGACATTCATCAGAACACGCGCATCGTCATTACCAACTATGAAATGTTGGACAAGTTCGATCCTGCTGATTTTGTCGGAATCGTGCTTGATGAGTCATCCATCCTGAAAAGCCATACCAGCAAGACCCGTGCACTGATCATTGAAATGTTTCAGCGCACGCCGTACCGACTGAGTTGCACCGCGACGCCATCACCAAACGATCACATGGAGCTAGGCAATCAAGCCGAGTTCTTGGGCGTGATGACTGCAGTTGAAATGCTGGCGATGTTCTTTGTTCACGATGGCGGCGACACAAGCCAGTGGCGCTTAAAAGGCCACGGGAAAACGCGTTTTTGGGAGTGGATGGCCACATGGTCAATCTGCATCAGAAACCCCGCTGACCTTGGTTTTGATGGCTCTGCGTACATCCTGCCAGGACTGCAGATGCACGAGCACATCGTTGAATCGACTGATGCGCTTGAAGGTCAGTTGTTTGCAGGCATTGCTCAAACACTGACAGAGCGCAGAAAAGCAAAAAAAGACTCGAAAGATGAACGAGTTAAAAAAGTATTGTTGATAATTAAGTCAGAAAATGCTAAACTGGCAGCACTTTACAAAGGAGCTGCAAATGGGCTGGAAACCAGAACACGAGATCAATCGGAAGTTGCGGGAGGCTGCGAATCCGGAGCTGAGGACAAAACGACTTGCATCAGCAAAAGAGAGCCAAGAGAGGAACAAGGAAGCTCGCAAGGAATACATGAAATCGTACTATGCGGCGAATCCGGAGAAGTTCACAAAGCGCAAACCGGAGAACCAAGCGAAGCGCAACGCGAAACGTCGAATGGAATATGCAGAGAACCCGGAGCTGAGAGAAAAAATCAAAGCCCAGGTGAAAGAGTGGAATGCTGCGAATCCAGACAAGCGGAAGGATTCGAGACTTCAGAAGACACACGGGATCAGCAGAGTAGATTTCTTGGAAATATTGGCAATTCAGAACAATTGCTGCGCGATTTGCGGGTACACGTCGGAGAAGCATGGGTCGATGTGGCCAGTGGTGGATCATTGCCATGTGACGGGCAAGATTCGCGGGCTGCTTTGCATGAATTGCAACCAAGCTCTAGGGAAATTCAAGGACAACTATGCCAACATCCTGACGGCGGCTATGTACCTTCAAAGAAATTTATAGTTTGGTGCCATCTTAATTCCGAGCAAGATGCAATATTTTCTGCACTCAAAGCAGAAGGGATAAGCGCCGTATCAATTCAAGGGTCTACCCCATCCGATAAGCGTATCGAGTGGGAGCATGACTGGCGCTTAGGCAATACACAAGTCCTGATTTCCAAGCCATCCGTTTTTGGGTGGGGTATGAATTGGCAACACTGTCATGACATGGTATTTGCTGGACTTGATGACAGTTACGAATCCTTTTATCAGGCAATCCGTAGGTGCCATCGGTTTGGACAGCACCACATCGTTGACGTGCATCTGGTGTCTGCCGAATCAGAAGGCGCAGTCAAGGCGAATCTGGAGCGCAAGCAGGCCCAGGCTGACGACATGGCGCAGAGCATGGTTGACCACATGCGCGAACTCACCAAGCAAAAGATTAAAGGTGCAGCAATGGAAAAGAGTGATTATAAGCGAGAGAAGGCCCAAGGAGACGGATGGACTATCCATCTTGGAGACTGCGTGGAAGTGGCGCGAGAGATGGCAGATAACAGCATTGATTACAGCGTGTTTTCTCCACCTTTCGCGTCGCTTTACACCTACTCAAACAGCGACCGCGACATGGGCAACTGCAAGAGCACCAGCGAGTTTTACGAGCACTTCAGGTTCCTGGTAAAGGAACTGTTTCGCGTCATCAAGCCCGGTCGCCTGCTGTCATTCCATTGCATGGATTTGCAGACAAGCAAGTTCAGGGATGGCGTTATCGGATTGCATGACTTTACCGGCGAGTTGACTCGCATGTTCACCGAAGAAGGCTGGATTTATCACAGCAAAGTGACGATATGGAAAGACCCGGTAACAGCTATGCAGCGCACAAAAGCACTTGGGCTGCTGCACAAGACTATTAGAAAAGACTCCAGCATGAGCCGCCAGGGCATCGCTGACTACCTTGTAACCATGCGCAAGCCGGGGGATAACGCGGAGCCAATCAGCCACACGCACGAGACATTCACGGTTCAAAAGTGGCAGCGGTACGCCTCGCCTGTGTGGATGGATATCAACCCGTCGCGCACGCTGCAATTCAAGACAGCACGCGAATCAGACGACGAGCGCCATATCTGCCCGCTTCAGCTTGATGTGATTGAACGCGCTATGGAGCTTTGGAGCAATCCGGGCGACTTGGTTTTCTCTCCATTCACTGGCATTGGTTCTGAAGGCTATGTGTCTATCGAGATGGGGCGCAAGTTTGTCGGATCTGAATTGAAGCGCAGCTATTGGGAGTTGGCATCTAGAAACCTGCGTGATGCCCGCGAGATTCAAGCATCAGGTTTATTTGCAGATGACTTCTGTGCAGACGAATTGGAGGCATCATGAACTACGGCCACCCAACAACATTACGCCACCCGCGCACGATGCGCAAGTCTGGCACTGAATACGCCAACGCTATCGAGCACCACCGCCGCACCGATTACAGCGGTCAAGCGATTGTGTTTGTTCTCTGCGCCGCAGCAATGGCGATCACCTTTTATATGTGCTGGAGGTCAATATGAACTGCTGCGATACCTACGGAAACTGCAGGCAAGGTCGTGATTGCCCGGACCGCACTGGAGTTGTGTTGCCGTATCAGGCCACACACGCGAAGCGCATGGACGCCAATGGATGCGCAGCCGAAGGCGGAAATTTCTGGTTTATCGATCCTGAGCCGATTGACAACGCTGTTTGGAAAACCATCGGAATTTACGCAGGGCTTGCTGTTGGCGTGCTCTGCACTGTGGCGATTGCGGCTGGCTCTATTGGATGGGCTTGGACAACATTTTTCAACTGAGGAAATCATGAGTAACGAACTTGCAACATCATCATTTAGCCCGCCTGCAACACAGCAGTACGGAATTGAAAGCGCCAGTAGCGCCGTGGCGGCCCAGTCCAAGGCGATGGTCGAATCCCGCTACGTCATGGCCATGCGCAACCCTCGCAACTGGGATCAGGTTCGCCTCGATCTGGTGAAGGAGTGCCGCCGCCCATCTTTTGCCGACAACAAGAGCGCCTATTACGTCAAGCCCATCGGTCAAGGCGTCGAGGGTCTTGGAATCCGATTTGTCGAGGTGGCCCTGCGTTGCATGAAAAACGTGCTGGTCGAAACCACCATGATCTTTGAAGATGAAATGAAAGAGGTTCACCGGGTCAGCGTCACAGACCTGGAGGCCAACATTACCTACCCGCTGGACGTGCGTGTCAGCAAGACCGTCGAGCGATCCAAGCCAAACGGCGATGGGTCGTACCTGTCGGTGCGCAAAAACAGCTACGGGAAAGACACCTACACCCTGCTTGGAACCGATGACGATTTGCTGAACAAGCGTGGGGCACTGATCTCCAAAGCCATCCGAACCATTGGCTTGCGCATCATCCCAGGCGATCTGTGCGATGAAGCAGAAGCGATCATCAAGCGGGTTCGGCTGGATAAAGCCGCCCAAGATCCGGACGCTGAACGCCGCGCCCTGATTGATGCGTTCTATGGGATTGGTGTCAGCGCTACCGACCTGGCCGGCTACCTTGGGCACGACATTGCGAAGTGCTCGCCGGTTCAGCTGGTTCAACTGCGCGGCATCTATGGCGCGATCAAGGATGGCGAAGCCACATGGCAGACGGTCATGTCTAACAAGGCTGACCAAGCTGGAGACACACCAGCAGCTACCAAGGGCGTGCTTGCACCGTGTTCCGCTGAGCGCTTCAAAAAGAACCTTCCGGCGTGGGAAAAGCAGGTTCATGACGGCGGCAAGGTCTCCGACCTGCTGGCCATGCTGCAGAGCAGATACGCGCTGAGCGCTGAGCAGCTTGCAGCGATTAATGCCCTGGCCAAGCCTGCGGCACCCGATGAACAACCAGATGCTGATTTTGTGTCTGAACTTGGAGAATGAAGATGGAAACAACAATCCATAACTGCCAGCAAGGAAGCTCCGAATGGCTGAAGCTGCGCGAGAGCTTCGACACCGCATCCGAAGCACCAGCATCGCAAGGCAAGTCAAAGTACACCAGCCGTAGCGATTTGCTCAAGCAAAAGTCAACTGGTCTTTGCGCTGATGTTGGCGCAGCCAAACAGGCTCTGTTTGACCGTGGGCATGCATCGGAAGAATCTGCCCGCAGCATTGCCGAACGCCTGCTGGATGATGATTTGTACCCGATCACGGCCACATCAAGCATTGATGGGATCAACCTGCTGGCCAGCCTGGACGGCGCGACGATGGATCGCAAAATCATCTGGGAGCACAAGCTGTATTCGGAGAAGCTCGCCGCCGATGTCCGCGCCGGGAACTTGGACCCGCATTACACGATTCAGATGGATCAGCAGCTGCTGGTCACAGGCGCCCAAAAATGCATGTTCATGACCTCTGATGGCACTGACGAAAACATGGCATGGTGCTGGTATGAGTCGAGTCAGGAAAAGTTCGACGCGCTGCTGAGTGGTTGGGCGCAATTCCATGCAGACTTGGCAACATACGTGCCGCCAGAAGTCGCTACTCCAGTCGTCGCACAATCCGCAAGCAACCTGCCAGTTGTTTTTGACATGCGCGTTGAAGGCCGGTTGGTTTCATGCAACATTGAGCAGTACAAGCCCGCCGCCCTCGCTTACATCAAGGACATCAACACCGAGCTAATAACAGATCAGCACTTTGCAAATGCCGATGTGGACGCGAAGTTTTGCCGTAGCTCTGCCGACAAGTTGAAGCTCGCCATTGAGCAGGCATTGGGTCAAATGGGCGACATCAATACCGCACTGAACTCCGTGCGCGAAATTGCGGATGCCTTCGATGCCAAGGGGTTGCTGCTTGAAAAACTGGTGAAGTCCGAGAAGGAAGCCCGAAAGCTGGCCATTGTGAGCGAAGCCGGTGCTGCGTTGGCCGCCCATATCAAAGCGCTTGAAGCCCGCATGGAAAACGGGATGATGCCGCTGATCGTTGGTAATTTTGTGGGTGTCGTGAAGGGGTTGAAAAGCATTGACTCGATGCGCGACAAGGCGAATACAGAGCTGGCACGCTGCAAGATCGAAGCGAACGCCATTGCAGACAAGATCACGGCAAACCTGAAGGCCATCGACGAGCAAGAGGGATTTGGCTTCCTGTTTTATGACCGCAAGCAGCTGGCTCTCAAAGAGCCTGAATTTGTGGCCATGGCCATCAAGAACCGTATTTCTAATCACCAGGCCAAAGAAGCAGAACGTCTGGCAGCCGAAACCGCGCGCATTGCCGAGCAGGAGCGCATCAAGGCCGAAGCAGCAGCCCAGGCCCGCGCCGATGCTGAGATTGCAGCGGCGACAGCCAATGCCAGAGCCGAGGCACAGCGCCAAGCCGCAGCCGATGCCGAAGCGAAGCGTGTCAGTGATGAAGCCATCGCCAAGGCGCAGGCTGAACAACCAGCCGTTGTCGCAGCAGTTGCGCAGTTTGATGAAGATGTGCGTGTGATGCTAACAAAGGAGCCAGCACAAGCCCGCTATATCCCGCATTCGGCCACGCCGACAGGCCTCAAGCTGGGACAGATCTGTACCCGCCTTGGTTTCCAAGTGACAGCCGACTTCCTGAAGTCGCTTGGTTTTGAGCCAGCAGGCCGGGAGCGTGCGGCCGTGCTTTTTCATGAGTCTGATTTTGATCGCATCTGCGCAGCCCTGATTAGTCACATCAGTGTTGTTCGGCAAGGCGTAGCGGCGTAACAAATACGGGGGAAATCAGATAGCGACCTGCAACGCGACAAACGCCAGGGCCTCCTTACCTAGCGCTTCTGAAAGTACCCCACCTAAACACTATGAGAGAAATCATCAATCAACAGCAGTCCGCAATCCTTGAGCACATCGCCACAAGCGAGGACGCAACGAACGCGGAGATTTACACATCCATCGGCCTGAA
>ERZ724506.505-NODE-505-length-13525-cov-7.028211_pt1 | contig 13525 bp, 7 predicted proteins | sample MGYA00376039_ERZ724506 | MGnify/ENA primary metagenome ERZ724506 (study PRJEB28724, sample SAMN07190887) | wastewater metagenome | isolation source: effluent of sewage treatment plant in Hong Hong | place: USA: Christiansburg, Virginia | collected 2016-03-01 ... | reverse complement strand
AAGAACTCAAGAAGATACAATTTTTCTCTCGCTCGCAAAAGAACAGTCGAAAATATCTCGAGCTCAATGGTAATGACAAATAATAATAGCATGCGAAATGATTATTAAAATAAAAAGTAAAAGGGTGCATCATGGTCAAAATACCTTGAGCAGAGATAAATTTGGAGTAAAAACATAAATAACCCAGGCCCTGGGTCATATTAGTCCATCGAGAAAAAGCAAAAATATCGAGTATAGCCTAAAAACTCTTGGCAATTTCGATCTTAAACCAAAAGACAGAAAATATCAACTGATCGACCTTCATAAACTTTAGACCCAGAACAAAAAATAAACTCAATACATAGTCGACACAACCTCATAGAATTATAAACGAAATGAATGCGTAGAGGCTATAAGCAATTGATTTTTTTTACTTGAGATTATTTAACTCATTACCGAATATTTATCTTAGTTTGTAAACTATAGCAAGAATATATTATAAAAATGGGTAATAAGCCTCAAGCACCAAAGCCAACCCTCGAAGATGCTCTGATTGAGATGAAGATTAACTCGAAGAGACTCAACAGGTAATCTCAGAAAGCAGCGAAAGATTCAACAGGGTACATGAAAAAAGCAAAAGAAGCATTGAAAAAAAATAATGAAGAAGGAGCTAAGCTATATCTGCAGAGTGCAGCCTCAAAACGCGCATAATGTACTCGTTGATCTATTCAGCAATGAATTTACAAAGAATGGCAATGAAGATGTAATTCATAGGAGCTAACATGAAAAGCATGGATAGCAATGAGAAAGTTATGACATCTTTCCAGCAAATGGCTCAATTTGCTGGCATGAGCAATCCTAATTTTGAGGTCATGTCAAACAACCTATCCAACTTTGAGAAATGCATGGACGATATCCTCATAAATGGCAAAATGATGGAATAATTGATGAATCAGAATAGCAACACTGACACCACTGCTGACAATATGCTGGATGTACTCAAAGGAGAGCTTGCAATGTAAACAGCAAACCAAGTAAACGAAGCCGCTCTCAGCCAACAGCATTAGATTAACTTCCAAAACGACCTTAAAAAACTGTGATGATGCATAAAGCCTATATGTTAATAAAAATAACCCTTTAATCATTAAATATAATACAATAATTATTTAAAATATATTAAATATTTTTTTTCATGTTTTTCAGTCACAGTTTGAGCTTCATTTTTGATATTTTTTTCAGAGATGTATTATTATTGTACTTTGCAACGTTAATTTTATTGGAAGATTGATAGTGGTTTATAATCATTAATATTTTGGATTTTTTATGGACGAATTATTCCATGATGTCGATATTTACTTCAAGCAAGAAGAAAGCGCACAAGAAGCACTGAGAAAACCGAGTTTTTCTCTTGAAAAATCAAATGATAATATTCACACTCACAAAACTAAAATAAATAGCGAAGTGAACAAAAACCAGAATAAGGGGAAATACATGGAAAAAATAAAAAATTATCTTCCTAATAACTAGCAGTTCCAGCATTCCGTTGAGCATGAGGAAGACCAATCCCTACTTTCATTGAGTAAAAGATAAAGAAACCGGATATCTGCCAAACAGAGCCGAGATCGCAAAAAATTATATATTGGGCTAATGGAACATGAACATAAAAAGCTTTAAAAATAATTGCAAGATGTTACAAAGTAGATTTAGTAAACTAAAGAGAAAATAAATAAATTTTGCTCTGAAAATAAAACAGTAAAACTTATTTTAAATTTAGACTCATGGGTTTTCCACACTGAGCCAACTTTAAAGCAAGCTTAAAGAAACTCTGGAGAAGAAGTAGAGTGGGTACTAACTTTCAGTAGCGATCTTACTTGATAGTATTAGTTTTAGAATGGGGGCTACAGGCCGATAGAGAGTCCAAAAGCAATCCTAATGTTTCAAGCAAATAATAAATTTGTCTTTGCCTGCATTCCATCGATATTTGATGTGGGCATGCACCTAATAGAAACACATATTCAGCCCCAAATTCAATGAAAGCGGATAGGGAGAAGATTTTGTGTGTCCAATTCTATCTTAGGCAGGTTAAAACTACGAATAGAAACGCTAAGCATTATAAACAGTAAGATAATAAATAGTTAATCGAAAGAAACATCTTCTCAATTTAATCAGCAGACTCTCTGATTCTAAATCGAGCTTGGAGTAAGGAATAAAGAAGCTCTAAGAAAACATGACATCACTTCGAGATGTATTGACTCCAGTTCAATCAGCCATGTTCTTTTTGTTCGCGGGGAAAAACAAGTACAGAGAAGATCTAAATTTTTTCAAAGAAGATAAGTAAGCAAGCTAAATACTAAAAATGTCTTAGCCATCAAAGAGAATCAAGAGATAAGAACATTGAGAAACTATTAATTTCAATTCCAATCTATTTATGTTTTTATTTATATTCTTATTTTTAGTCTTTGCCCATATTATGCCAGGTGAAAATACAAATTTATAATTTTGTATTAAAGTATATCCTTCACTTAAATAAATGGGCAATATGCTTGATTCTTGTCGACATTGCCTTCAAGTGCAGGTTTAGACACTACCACCTTCAGAGTCAAATAATACGACATCATCAATCATCACTTTTGATAACTCTATGTTGATTAAAAATATAGAAGCATAAATAAAAAAGCTCTAAAATTTAAAAAATAAGAAAACCACAGATTTAAAAGAAAAACAATAGAAGTTAAAATAATTTATGGATCGAGATCTAATCTGCGATATTGAAATTCTGATTGATGAAATAAAAGATATTGAAAAGTAAATTGAAAGTAAACAAACAGTCCTAGAATAGAAAAAAATAAAGCAATGAAAATCAACAGAAGCATGAAATCCATTATTTTTTATATTTATCTATAATCATATGTGCGTATAAAATTATCTCTTCAGTAAACTTAATAAAATTCAAATAAAATATATCCGATCTGTCACAACTTATCATCATTCTATGCTATTTTTATAAAGCGTGTAGATATATAAATTCTATTCATATATGGAGTGCAGACGGGTTGGACAGGTTCCCCTTCAGCACCATGTGTTAACCTATATTTCCGCTGAGGCTCATGGCATTTATAATTTGTAAAATTTAAAGTTGAAAGTTTATAATTTAAATATCTGCGAATAAGCCTCAGAATGGGTGCAAATTAATCTCAATATACACATGTTAATAACTTTGATGCAAACCAATGGCAACACGCTTATCAAAATGGTGATGTTAATGTCTTATCTCATCGTTATAATTCCCGCTAGCTCATCGAGGAATATCCTATCTCTATTTCAAATTAAAGACAACTCGAACTCGCCTAGGAATTATATAATTTTAGGCACGAAGACCCCGAGCTTGTATCCGCTAACTATTTGAATGTAAACAGGCAAAAATAGTTATGTTCTAAGTCCTATTCAGGTAACTGTCATCATATTTAGCCGACCTATACACTGAGCATATCCCTATTCGACTTTCCAACATCGTACATGTCCCTTTCCCTGATGTTCTGCATCTCTATAATCAATGCCTTAATGGATTTAATAGACTTTCGAGACGCCTAGGCTATTTTAAAGTCAATTAATAATGTGTTGGAGTCAATCAAAATCACGTAGCTAAAGTCTGGCACAGTGCCAACTTTTCTGAGATCGAACCTCATTTTACTGCTAATTCAGAGCAGGAAATGGTACGAAACATCATCGACTTAATTTAAAATAATACAGATCCATCGTCAATGCCTCGCCAAGAGCCTTCTTTTTCCAATTTCGTATATCGAGATAATTAAAATGTTGGGTTCGGTCAAGCCAAGCAAAAACTAGAAATGTATGCCAATAATTTCAATCGAGGAGTTATTCCTGACCATTTAGTTTGTGTATAACGGGCTGGAGGAGCTATGAATATTAGAAATAAATGGAATCAAACTAATACACCTTAGAATCATCAACAATATAACACACAAGTACAAAGAAATACTTTTGTCTAGGCTCCTGTTTCCGCAGCCAACTATGGTGAACAAAATAATTTAACTCGATCTGATGTTTTAGTCTCGTCGATTCCAGTTGTAAATAACTTAGCTAGCTCTCAAACAGGCAAATTTTATCAATCTCAAACCTTCGCACCAACTTTTTAACGAAATTCTAGAGTTGATCTTCCTGTTAATCGACCAGTGGTGTCTCCTCCCCCAGTTTTTACACCAGCAACAATCTATCAATTAACATCGCCACCCCCAACCCAAGTGTTTTATTCAAAAATCCAAGAAACTCCTAGACATAACTCAATTTATTATAATCAAGAAAGAAGTAACATGACATTTACAAGACCAGTAGCAGTCCAAAAGCCCCTGAGTAATTATGTAGGAGTAAAAAAATTTTCAGATAATCAACCACCTTCTCTGTTTTTAAACAGATAGCAAAGAAATGCCTATCACACAACTAGCACTCCTAACATCAACAATTTCAATGCAATTAATAATGTTCAGTATCAGAATAGAGTCAATTTGCCTATTCGAAGATCCGATATTATTGTCAATAAACCTAGTTATCAATTCCTAGAAAATAAAGTCTAGAACACAGTTAATTATAACACTGTCAATGCCAGAGTCTCACAAGCTCCTGTTGTTGAATCTAAATATATTTAAAGAGTGAATACGCCAAATGTTTTTTTAAATCCTGCTCAAAGTGTTAAAAGTTTAAATAGCTTCACAGTCCCTAAAATTAACCAACAGTTTCAACCTCAACCTCCAATTCAACCACAACCACAACCTCAAATACTTCAACAGACACAGCAAAAAGTAGCATTTACTCAGTCTAGCCAGCAAATAAATACTCAAGTGAGTGAAGTGAAACCTGTAATCCAAGTAAATCCAAGCTCAAATAATTTATTTCAAGTTCAAAACCAAACTACCCAAATTCAAATAAAATAACAGACAAATCAAGGACCCCAAGTAACCCTTGGACAAAGGCAATTGAGCCAACCTTCAAATCAAACTCAAGGAGTTGTAAACCAGACATTTACTCAATTTACTCAAGGAAATGACGTAACGAAATCTAATAAGAATCTCCAAATCAATCAAGGGAGTCAACAAAATATCGTTCAGTCAAATCAAGTTTCATTCAATCAATCCCAATCGGCTATTCAACAAAATCAAAAGATTGAACTTGCTCCCCAAACAAACAAGTTGGTAGTCAATATCCCCCAGCCAGTACAACAGAATGTTTCGATTCAATTTCAACAAAACCAGCAGCCAAATCAACAACAAAACTATCAATTTATACCAACTCCAACAAACCAGCAAACAAATATTAATCAAAATCAATTTTCTTCCTAGAAAAAGCTGTAACAAGTGCAACAGGTGCAGCAAGTCCAGCAAGTTCAGCAAGTTCAACAAGTATCAGCAAGTAAAATAAGCCAAGCACAGCAATAGCAAGTACAATTGCAAGAGGGGAGTAGATTTGTACCATCCATTCAAAATAAAGTTATTTCTTTCCCTCCTCCCAATCAGGTAGTTGCTGTGATAAACAACCAAATCACTAGAGTCTCATAGAATCAAGTGACATCATAAAGTAAAGTAGGAACAGGGAGCCAAAAAGAACTAGGATCAGTAGGGCAGATTTCAGCGCAAAGATCTGCATAAAAGCAATCACTGATGGAAGTGTACGAAACTAAAAACGAGCCACTGATATCCTAATCATACCAAACATCATATCGATCAAGCTCGTTCAAGAATGTTGAAGATTAGGGAACACAATACAATAAATTAACTCAATTATAGAAGGCAGACTCTAGATATGAGCCCAACTATCGATCTAGTGAGAATTATGAATCAAATTATCAGAGTAATGTGAGTAACAACAATTATGATAGTAATAACAACTATAACAATAACAATTATAGCAGCAACTATGAGAGTGGCGATTATTATCAGCCCACGCATCGAAGCCATGAGTAGGCCAATGATTATTCTAGTTATAACGCAGAAACCAACTACAATTATAATAACGAATACGCATAGAAACCAGACAAAATATCATAGAAATACATGCACAAAATATATGAGCCAACATAACGCAACTTCACAACATCCCTGAACAACTACGAAACAAAATCAGAATAGTAAGGCAAAAGCAATAGCTTGACAAAAAATAAATGGAATGTTGATACTGATTCAAATGTTAATGCTTATTCTAATGCAAACGAATATAAATATTAATTCGACAACAAATATTAGAATACTTATGCCAAGAATAATTATGAGGATCAATCGTATTTGACCAACTATAAGCAAGATGCTACTGCTTATGATTATAAGTACTCGAATTAGGCAGGCTATTCATATCCCACCAAAGTTGCCCCTACTTAAACTTATGACTATACCTATAGTTCCAAAGAGTAGGGAACTTACAAACCTAGCCTAGAGATCGAGCAGTAAAACTCGTCATCCAGGTACAGATAAGCCCAGGAACGAATCACATAATCACCCAGCAAATCAAATCGAGTAACTACAATCCTATAAGATTTGAGAAATCCCTTACGGTCACCCATCGAGTCGAGGTAGAATGTGCAAGAATATACGAGCTCTGTTGATCAAAAAAGATAAAGAGAAGAGAACTAAACAAGTGCATATCGATTGCAAGATGAATACACAAACAATAATAGCAGCAGTCGCAAGTACATCACAAATTCGAATTTCCAAGAAAACGAAGCAGCCACCAATTGGTAGCCAACCAAGTTCAAACCCACCCAATACTAATTCTAGTACTAGAACCCATCATCAAAAATAAAGCAATCTGAGACTCGAGAGTACAAAGATAGCTTCAATTTCTTAAACGAGGGTAAATTCAAGAACACTCTTGGAAATAGCTATGCCTAATCTTATGAAAGTCAATAAATAAAATAAAAGAATTTCGAGTTCAAAGAGAATAATGTTGATGGGGCTGCTTATACTTTTTCTAAGAATAATGCTAATAGTGGTAGTGGTTATAAGTTCGAGTATGATGCCAAGGAGGATAAATTACCCACCAAGTATGAATTTTCTGTGTCTAATGACGATTTTCTTACCAGTAGCAAGCTTGGAGGATTGAAGAACAATGAGTATGGAGGCTTGGATAAATATGGAACAGCCAAAGATGCTGTATATTCTTTCTAATCTAAGAGCTAATATAGAGAGTATAACAATGGTGAACTGACGTCAGGATATAGAGTGACTGAAAAAGACACGAACCTGGGTGGATATAAGAAGAATGAAGACCTCGTATCAGGGAAAATATACACCGAAGGGACCTAAACTTCAAACAGACTGCTGAAGGACAACTTCCAACTGAAATACTCGACGGTAGAAAACGACGAGTACAATGTGCAATGGGACCCAGAAATTCTGGCAGACTTGCAGTCAAATGTGCATAGGAACTGAGAAAAAGATGAAAACAATATTATTTATGATATTGTTTAATTTCAAAAATCTTTATTTATTATAAACACTGAGTAGTATATATAAGAATTAGTAAATAGTAATTTATAATTTTATTTATTATAAATTATTGTGTTTATCGAATTAGCATTATAAACTTAATAAACCTAAATGAGTAAAGTCATGCACTTAGAAAATCTCTACGATTTTAGTCTGGTTCGCTATTAACCCAATTCTATTATTCTACTGGATAAACACTCTCGAAAACCCTATTAATTCCATCAAATGATCAATTTTAATAATATGCTTCCTGATATTCTTCACCCTTTCTTGTTGAGACCTATTTTGTACAAAAGTGGAGTTTTATATGCAAGGGGCTGCGAAAATCTCTCTTCTCTTCTCGATTCCAGGAGGAGGGATTACAACCCCAATAAATATTCTATCTAAGAAATATTGAACACCTTCTAGCCTGTCCTCGAATGTCTAGAATTTGTGCATCAGAAGGGAGCAGTTTATGGCAACTTATCTGCTGAGCATATTACGTTTTTCGAAAATGGATAAATTTTACTAAAAGATTGGTTGTATAAAAAATCAGAGCACGATCTAGCCTAATGCACGAAAGTTAAAGACATGAGAGATGTGGGCTACATATTAGCATCAGCTGCCAGTTTGATCTGTTAGGATGAGATAAAAAAATTATCCAATGCTTAGATTTTATCGAAAGTAATGGAATCTTATACATTAAGCTTCTGTTCTGCTTTGGCTATACTATTGGGAGGCCATTCTAAATATTATCCAATCGTATTAAATCTGATAACAAATCAATCTAACTAAATAAAAATAGCAGATGTCAAGCCTTTACTTGAAGAAGCGATCTAGTTAAAAAACTCAAAAGAACGATAAAAAATGAAATTGAATGAAACAAAGCAAGTAAAGGAAAAACAACTTAAAGAAGTAGAAAATTAAAAAACAAAAATCTAAACCTCAAAGAGAGATTAAATGAAGAACCAAAGTGCGATGTATCAGACGGCCTCAATTCAAGGTTCACCAACGAAAAAATTCAATATAAATACGCCAAATAAAAAAATCATCAGACTTTAGGATTCTGAGAATAAGAAAGTTTTTAATGAATAAATAAAGAAAAGACAAATCGAAAAGATCACTAAAATAATCGAGAGGAGTAATGCATTTGTTAACTAGTTAATGGCGAGGAAAAACAATGATAAAAAACATTTGAATACAGTTAAATTGAATAACTCCTTGCTCGATCCCTAGAATACAAAAAAAGCGACACTCATGAAGTAGAGTCCAAAAATTGGATCCCCAAGTAAAAGACTTAGGTCCATTTCGAAGAAAAAGTGAAAGAATGGGCAAAAGCCGCGAACACTAGAATAAATTATAGTGATTTTTTGAGTTTACTAATTAATTATTATTTTATATACACGAAATAAAAATAATGAAAAATCATAATGAAGATTCTAAATTATTGCAAATAAAATACAATAAGTTAAAGTTTCCTCTTATTCAGTTCAGGACCAGAGCTTAGGCATGCAACAAATATCTCAACAATTTTAAAAAATGCGCATCAGAAGAAAAACCATACTTAGATCTAAAGAAGTTTAAAATTAGAGATAGTGAATTGTTGAGGAAATTAAAAATTGTTTCTTTGATCAAGAATGATCATCAAAGTTTGAGGACCATCCCGATCACATAAGGATATGTTCCCTATAAACGAACTCTCCAAACTTAAATGAATAAATACTCAAAAACTCAATAGAAAAAATCACTGAAAGATAAAAAACATAAAAGAGCGAAGACACATTAAAAAAATGGGTTTTCAGTTCGCAAAGTTAACTTCAGCTCCTAAATGGAGAAATAAAGAACAAATTAACGAGGTTAAACAGTCCATCATCATTGTCTTAAAAAATCATTCAGATAGTAGATTTTTGACTACTAAAATAATTTATCTTTGAAAAAGTTTACTCCGACCTCAGACAGGGGATATAATTGCGATAGGTGCTTTCTGAATCCAAAATAAAGCTCAAGCAATATAAATGTGGAATATGTGAACGAATAAGAAGGGTAATAAAAATAAGAGAGAGATGAAAATTTGTTGTAAAAATAATAATTTAAACCGAAACCATTACCCAAGATCAAATATGAACTAAAAAAGAATTTCTATCGAGATATTTTTAACCAAAACAATATACTTAATTCCTCAATTCGGGGATGGACCAAATATAAAAACTTTGCTGACTACCCATACCAAGAATAGGAGGAAATAAGTAAATGAATGAGTAGAGTTACTTTTTTGATTAGTCTAATCCCTATGAATATAAAAAATATTTAAATTGGAAACAAAATATTATGATGATATAGTATCAATGAGATTTTGATGAATTACTCTTCTTCTGACTTCTATTTTTGAGCCAGGGTACTATATAAAATATAGATCCTTTCACGCATCCATAAAGTCTATTGCATATTGTTTCCTCTTCGTAATATAATATATTTTCTTCATCCTCACTGCTGTTCGGGCTTTAATTTCTCAGCAATTTTGCACTCTAGTTTGACTCAGATTATTCTACTCCTGTCGAGTTTAGATTGAACATTTTTGCATATATTTATTTATTCTGTTTTGATGCTTTTTTTATTTATTCGTTCAGTAAGTATAAATTTTTTTATTGCTCCTTGGACCCTGTTTATTTGGCAACCTTAATCCCTTCATCAAGAAGCTATCTTCATAATCGTATAGGTACTTGGCAGAGATTAAATCTCCTGTTTTCAACAGCAAATAAGTTTTTTTATAAATGGCTGGCAAATGTTTAGGATCCTAATCCAGTATCTTCTTGCAAAGTTGAATGGCTTTTTTGAACTCCTGCTTCTTAAATAAGCATGTGGCTAAGTTGAGGGTAATGGGAAACTGCAGTTAATATTTCATTTCCCGCAATCGATTCTGAGAATCGTCATTTAAATCTATGCCCAAAAGACTATCGATATAGATTTATATAGCATCGTCATACTAACCATTTTGATATTTTTAATTAGCCTTCAATCTTTTTAAATTAACCCACTCGTATTTTTCCTCCCACGACAATTCTCCCAATGATTTATAGATGTCAATGTTCTTTTGCTGACGATTGACTTGATTTTATAACTATGACAATGGAACTGATTGGGGTTTGTTGTTATCGTCTAACTTAGCTATTTCTAGTTGTCCTCCATTCACATATTATTTTAGCTTTTGCATTATTTAAATATATAGTACATGTCCTCACTTTATAATCGTCCAAAATGTACTTATTATAACTCAAACATGTTCAGATATATCATATACATATCCAAGATAAAAAATATATATTAATAAAGTATTAAATTATAAAGTATAACTTTTTTTTGGCGATTCTTCGTCAGAAATCATTATTAAGTCATTATTATATTTATTTAGAAAAGTATTTTAATAACAATAACTAATAATCATGGATAACTCACATCAAATACATCACGCTAATCTTTTCACCAGTGATCTCTACCAGTTCACCTGCTCTTATGCTTATTTCATCAGCAACAAACATTAACAACAAGCCACTTTTTAGGTCTTCTTTAGGAAGTATCCTTTTGGAGGTCAGTATGTTGTGCTGGGTGGGATTAGGGCAGTCAAGGAATTTCTCACAAACCTTTAGTTTACTTCAGCACAATAGTAGTATCTGAAATCAACTTTCCCTCACATCAAACAATAGTACTTTGATTGGCTCAGGGCCACCATCAAGAATGGACTCAGGTTCAAATGTAATTATCTTCTAAATAAGCATTCCGTGAAGGATAAATCGTATTCGCAAAAGAACCACTCATTACTTACACAGGTCCACTGGGAATTGTCCAACTTTTATAAACCCCAATTCTCAATTTGATGGGATTCTCTTCTCTTGTTGCTACAAACGCCAGCAGGATGGCCAAGGCTGTCTAACCAAAAAAATGTATCGAATTCGGAATAAGAAGAGCCCAAGGCCCAGATGGTGCTTTGACAGCTTCTTAATTCGCATATTTAGGAGGATTTATAGGAACTTCAAATATCTAAGCTTCAAAAATATTAAAAATTCCCTGTTATGGGACAATGTCTCATGCGTATGTGACTTCTTTTTCACATGTAAATTAATTAGAAGACTTCTAATTTCACAATATAAAATTTGTGAAAAGAGCCCTCTAAATAAAAGAATAACTTAAAATAAAAAGTCACGATGGCGAATTAGCTGCGTTTATCATGTTTGCCAAATCGTTTCCAAACAATTTTGTCACTCTGATTGATACATATTCAACTATTGATTCAGGGCTATTGAATACTGTTATTGTCGCAAAGGTTATGTCATAGGCTGGGCTGAGTAAATTTGGGGTGAGACTTGATTCTGGAGATTTAACCTAACAGTCTATTAAATGTAGATAGGTTTGGAATAAATATTTCCCCGAGGGACCTCGCCTTAATATATTGGCATCTGATGATCTTCATGAAGAACGACTAATATAAATGCAAGAAAAGGGGAATTAAATAGATGTGTTTGCGATAGGAACTAATATTGCGACATGCAAAAAGCAGCCAGCATTGGGTCTTGTTTGTAAGTTAGTGGAATTGAACAATCAGCCTAAAATGAAATTTTCATAAGATGTCGGCAAGGCAACTTACCCAGCAAATAAATCAGTCTATAGAGTTTGGACAAATGACCAAGATCAAGCAGAATTCGATGTCATCAGGTAAATTTCATTTTATTCGTAGTCTTGAAGGGGAGTAATTAAAAGATAAAATAATGGTAGTTGACCCAGAAAAGAAAAACTAACTCCAATAAGTGACAATTTCCAAGATAGTTTTACTCAACAATGAGTGGTCAAAAGTGTAACCCTATGATAGTCTTTAAAAATGTAGAGAGCATTTCCAAGATTCTAAAAAGAGTATCAAAGAAGGTGTGCTGAGTATAAAAAATCCCAAAGCTCATGCAGTAAAAATGACATAAAAGTATTTCAATGTCCTAAATGAAACCCTGAGCAAGAATAAAGTATCAAAATAAAAAGCTGAAAATTGATAAAATAGTTGTAAATAATTTTTACCATTTCATAATTGATTGAATGAAAATATTTGGATATTTTTAAAGTTCCCAAATATAATGAAAATACATTGAATCATATAATCAAAGAAGGCGAATCCATTCCAATTTTAAGTCTGGTATTTAATGTCAATTGCTATTTCCATATTTTAAAATAAACTCGCAGCAAAGGTGGCTACAGGAAAGGACGAGCAGCTATCATTATTAATAATCTTAAAATCATGGAAATCAGCAGTAGAAACAGATACATGATCAGCATTATTTGAGATATTTCTCGGGCCTGGTTTTAGATTTGTTGGAAATAGAATAGATAAATTGCGACTAAGTCCATTATTGTCGATATTATACCCGTTATGATCAGCGTGTACACAGCCTTTTTGTTGTAGTACCCCACTAATATTAGAAATAATGCTTGGAAATAGACAGTGAGAGCAATCCAGCCAGGTCGAACCTTGACAATAAAAAACTCCAAAAGGATCCCGATCATGGCCAAGTAGAAGATAAAGACCAAATACTTGGGATTCACTTTCTTAGGTTATTCTAAGTTTTTATTTGATTTTTGTCTTGTCAATTTTATTGTATTTCCGTTAAATAGCCTGTTAATTATCTCTAACTCACTTTCAAAAACTCTCTGATTATCCACCAGCTACGCAATCTATCTCTCCAGTGTATATATGTTTTGGGACATAGATATCATCTGTTTCTGTAAATTTGCCGTGTTCGATTTAGGGTTTCTGAGCTATTATTGCATTTAAGTGAGAATTTGCTTTCTCGATTGTATTAGTCCTTCATCTCCTTAAAGTAAACTCAATCGTTTTATTAATATCGCATGAGCTTCACATATCACTTCAGATATCGCCGTGGGAGTAATTTTTTATTTATGGAATCTACATTATTCTAACAAATCTGTCAGCAACTCAGCTTTAAAAGAGCTGTGCATCACGTCTTGGCAATGCTCTTCAAATACATTCTTCACTATTTACCAACCCATTGCCGCGGCGGATCGAAACCCATTGTTAT
>ERZ724506.504-NODE-504-length-13529-cov-6.767627_pt1 | contig 13529 bp, 4 predicted proteins | sample MGYA00376039_ERZ724506 | MGnify/ENA primary metagenome ERZ724506 (study PRJEB28724, sample SAMN07190887) | wastewater metagenome | isolation source: effluent of sewage treatment plant in Hong Hong | place: USA: Christiansburg, Virginia | collected 2016-03-01 ... | reverse complement strand
TATAACTTATATATTATTTAATCATTATATTAAATTTATTATTAATCCTCTTCGTCAAAAAATTATGCAAAATTTTGTTTAATTTTCTTCAAAAATTTCCTCAAAGCATATTCTAGATTGATCTCATAATATTCTTAGTTGTTCTATAAAGCTCTAATTTGTTTCTTAACACATTTATATAGTATTACAACAAGCTCTTTTATTTCTAATTTTTTCAAAGTATTAAAAGAGATGACCTTATTTGGATCTCTTAGATCATGACAGTTGTCCTAAGCATCAATAAACCAACCTACTAAATTTTAAACTGGTTTTACTTTCATTAAGCCATCCTTCAAGTTAGGTTCTTTATCCCATGCATCTTAATTAACTAATCAAAACTGATTTTCTTTTAAAGCCTTTTCAAAATCAAAATTTTTACTTTTACAATAATAATTATCAAAGTGATACCACCATCATGAAAGCACTGAAGAAATAAGCTCGAATTTTGTCTTCGGTATTTTAAAATGATACTCTCTTTAACTATCAACTTTGGCAATTTTCTTGGCTCTATCTGAAACTTACATGGAATATATTTTATAATTTCAGTTAATTAAAATATAATAAATAAAAGCTTTAATTTAAAAAATAAAAATTATTTAAAAAATCTCTATAATAGTTTCGTAAATTTCATCTTTTATTTTAGAAAAATTTTATTCTGTCTTTAGACTGTTTAGAATTTCTTTCTATATGTTTATTTTTCATTGTTTGCAAAGCTGACCATATAGTATCATAATAAATGCCTTATATTCTTGTATCTCACAATTAAGTTGCAGTATTTTCATTTATTAATTCTCTTTAATTTGCTCAACAAACTCCTATAATGATTTTTTCTTGCTTTCCAAATCTATGCTTATTTGGCCCTTAATTTATATCCCTAAATTATTTTATTGATTTTATAATATTATTTCCTTGAGTCTTTCTATCTCTCTTTATTATTAAAACATTTATTTTTGATATATATTCTAAATATCATTTTTGTGACTTTCTTTAACTTAATTTTTTTGAAATTCTTTTTTATAATTTTTTTGTTCTTAGAAAAAAACTTTTTCTTGTTCTTTGAATCTCATTTCCCAATTAGTGGTGTTTTACTGTTCTTTAATAAGTAGTTCTTTTATTTGTTTTAGTTGTCATTCAAGCATGCTTGTTTTAATTTTTTAATTCTAAATAATCTCTTTTTATTACTAATGTTTTTTATTTGATGAATTTTGATTCGAAATTAATAAAGCTGTAATTTATAATAAGGATTAATAATCTTTATTAAAATTATCTTTATCAGTTTCAAAGAGACTTAAATTCTTCAAGCTTGCTTTACACTATTAATTTAAATACTTATTATCTTACTGCATTAATTATTTATAGATTATCTTTTATGTCTTAAATAATATCAATATTATTATCTTTGCTCTGAAAATCAAATCCAAAGTCAAACTCTTCATCATCGCTTATTACTTTACAAGTCTTCATAACTTTTTTAAAACATTATAAATTATATAAGAATATAATGTATAATCAAGACCAATAATATTAGCTATATAATTAGCTCTCAAAATACGTCTATTAATAATAGGAAAAATTTCTAAAGGAATATAAAAAGAAAACATATGAAAAATTAATGTTCCTTATAGACCATATAGAGAATCTGTTTATTGGTCTTAGAGACTAATAAAAGATTAGTAACACAGATGATATTATAAAGGCTTTATTCGATTTTAATGATTTGTTAAAGGAGAATGATATACAGCAGAATTTAGATGAGAAAATATGAAATATATAATGTATAAAATTTGAGCCTATATAAGTTAAAAATATAGTATAGGAGAATAACTATTAATAAAAACAGGAATAAATATAGTAGCAAAATACAACCAAAAAAACAAAAGGATCTTTTTTAGACAAATTCTAAGCTATATTACCTAAGATGAAAAATAGTGATGAATTTGTAGAGGCTAAAATATAAGATGAGGGAAAAGCTTATTTTGATAAAGAAAAAAACAGGTGGATTTTTGAAGGTGAAGTTGAAGAGGAGGAGTAAATGATAGTCAAACCACCCCCTTTGTAATTAAGTAAGCTTAATAAAAATTCTAAATAAGAAGTTGCTTAAAGTAATGGAGGATTATTTTAACCTCCAAATTTGCTAAAAAGACAAAAGCTAATAAAATAAAAATAGACAAATGCATTTGAATAAGTATAACAAAATAATTTAGATAATTAAAATATATAAGTTAATACTTAAGAGGAATAATTGAGGAATTAAAATCACCAATAGATTATTGATGAAATTAAGGAGATTATTTAAATGTATAATATATAGGACGATTAGCATGAACAGTAGAAAGATTTAGATTATCTAGTTTAAAAGTCTATTGATTATTAACCATAGCTTTAATTATAAAATTATACCATTGATAATAAAACATGTATCAATTTAAGTACTTAATAAACACAGCTTATTTTTGTTAAATCAAATTATTATAATTGTTAATAAGGGCCCAATTAAGAGCTTAACAATACTCAAATTAATTTTATTAAAATTTTGCAAAATAAAATATAACAATTATAGACATATATAATTAAATAAGATGAAATAACTTAAGCTCTTTTAAATAAAATAGCCTAATAGTAAAATGATAATATTTAAATTTAAGAAACTCTAAAAAATGAATGCAAATAAATTTTGAAATAAAATTAAATAGAAAACGATTAATTGTTTTAGAATGTTTTTGAAAATGTTCAAAATAAATGTTAATAATTTAATAATTTATTATAAAGTAAAGATTCTAAGATTTTAGTTTATTAATAGCAGGTTTAAGAAAAAGATTTTAGATTATCTTAGTTATAAAACGATTTATTATCCTTATAGAAACAATATAGTCAACTAGAATAAAATAATAATTAGCTTTAAAATAATCTAAAGCTAATTTAATAAAGAAAATAATAATTGGCATTATAGTTTCAATAACAATCATTCAATTTTATAAATAGAATTTATTGATTTTAAAACTAAGTAAAATAAATTAATGAGAAAGAAAATACGATTGATAGTATTATTAATAAAGTTATTAATCTAACTAATAAATGTAGTTTAAATAAACAATAATAAATTGAAAAAACACAAAAGACTACTAATTTATTATTTGGCCTAAAATTATACCTTTAAAATGTTTGAGAAAATAAAGACTAATGCTAGTTGAATGTGTCAAAATCTTTCATATTTAAATATGTAAAATAAATATATTAAGATTAGTAATTTTAGAAACACAGGATAGCAAATGCTCTTATAAAATAATTAAATTAAAAACAAAATGATATAGATAATTTGTTGGAAAAATTTAAGAAATAAGAAGTTTAACTTCAATTAAAAAATAATGATTTATAAGCTTATTAGGACTAATAAAAATAAATTCAAGATAGATACCAGGAAGTTAATAATCTAAATGAATAGCTAACTTTAAAGCTATGATTAATAGCTTAAGAAAATGATAATTGACAAAGTGAAATTATCAATCTAGAAAATGAATTAGCAATTCAAAATTAAGAACATAATAAACAATAATAATATTAAACAACTCAGTTAAATTTACTTTAAGAAGAGGTAAATGATTTATATAATAAAAACAATTAATTACAATCAAAATATGATGAGCTTTAAACAAGCTACGAAATAACTTTATAACTATATAAAAATATTCAAGATTAAACAAATAATCTCTAATAAAAGATTTCAGAATTGAATATAATTATTTTAGAGCAAAAACAAAAATTCATTGATAGTAATAAAAAATTATGAAGAAATTATAATAAAATATAAGATCTTAGAAGTTGCATAACATAACTCAATAAATATATTTATGATAACTTATCCAAATAAAATATATAGTAATATAGGTCATCATTATATGATAAATTTATTCATATTTTACTCACTAAAAAGAATAAAATTTTATTATAAGAAAACCTTATCTTTGATCTATCTAAAAAAATCAATTTTTTAGTGATGGATTTAGCAGAAGCAAATTAGTTACTCTAGCAAAACTCAATATAATAAATACACATTAAAAATAATTTATAATTTGTTAAAGGTATGCTATAAATTATTCGCAATCAAATACAGTAAATAGTATCAAGAGATGTTTAGATTTTAGCTGTATCAAAAGGTTAGTAAATAAGCAAAATAGAAGAGCTTTATTAACAAGGACAATGATCATTTGGAGAAAGCTATGTATAAGAGCTTCTTTTAAAAAGCACATAATTACCTTAAGATATTTGTTGGCATTTTATTGGACATCTTTAGACAAATAAAATCTCAAAAATACTTTAAATCAAAAACCTCATAATACAATCAGTTGATTCAATAACCCTAGCTGAAAAACTAAACTCTAAATTATAAAAGATTGCAAGAAATTTAGACATTTTTATTTAGATAAAATTTTCAGACAATTCAAACAAATATGGTCTATGTCTATATGAAGCTTAAGAGCTTTATTTGTTTATAAAAAGTAATCTAAAAAGCCTAAATATAATAGGCATTATGTATATTGGAGAACCCAATAACATCCAAGAGTTTGAGTAAGTAAAATAATTCTAGCTATAACTTGACAAAAAGTTAATAATTTCCATGGGAATGAGTGGAGATTATTTAGAAGCCATTTAGCAATAAAGTGACTAAGTTTGAATTGGAACACTTATTTTCGGAGAAAGAAATTATAACTAATAAATTAATAAAATTATTATAATGAACACAAACTCAGAAGCAAATTAAGAGGCCTCAATTTTATCAACATATAATTTAGCTGTTTTTAAAGACTATTTTTTCAATGGGCAAAAAAAAATCAATTTGTGGACATGTCTATTTGAAGAGCTAGGAAATTGCATATAAAGAATATAAAAATTTGCCAAAATCGAGAATAATATTTCTTTTTGCCAAGCTATTCAAGAGCAGCTAAATAATGGAACCAAAAAAATTGTTAAACTCGAGCAAAAAATTTAATCAAATTTAAAAGAAAAAAAAGAGAATCAAAATTAAAATAATATTCAAACTAATTATTAAGAGAATTATGAGAACATTTAAATTATGTTAAGAAAAGAAAACTGTTAGGTTGAGCATGAGATTATAAATTCTTTACTTTAAAACAGCTCTATCTCTATACATGATGCTATTGTATTATATATTAAAGAAAAACTGTAAAAAAAAAATCCTAATGATTTCTCAATGAATTAATTTGATTAATAAAAATGATGCGATTCTCAGCCACTTAACTACGATTTAAATTGCCAATATAATATTTGAAAGTCTTAATAAAAATTATACAAGTATCAACTTAGATAGCACATGGCGGAAAAAAGAAGATAATAAATAAAGACACAATTCTTAGAAAGCTTACAAAATTAATAAAAAAATAAAGAAAAAGTTCTTCAAAAAAGAGAGGAGCTTAAAAACTAAAAATAATAATCTTTTTTTGATAAATAAAAAAACAAACAACTTATTGAACTTTATAAATTGGAGCAGCTAAAATAAAAGGCTTAGTAGCATAGTCTTAAACCATCAGATTATTGTTTATTAAACAAATTAGAGAAGGATGATAAGCAAGTAAATAAAGATCCTTTTATGAATTAAATCAGTCTTAAATGAGAATAAATATTGCAACAAATAAATTAGGAAGCAAAAATTAATTAATAAAAATAACTACACAATGCACTACAAAAAAAGGCGAAAATGGAGTAAGAAAAAATAGAAAAAATTCAAGCAAAAATAAATAAAATTTATAGCGCTGAAAAAAGAAGAGAGTAAATTCTTTAATAAAAAATTAAAAATAATCAGCTACAAAAGAAAACTAAAATTGATAGTCAATGCAACAAGGCTGATAATATAAGTACCTTTATTGTTGATTACTATGAGAATGTTTAAGACAAAGTTGATAACTTTATTAACAAAAATAACTTTGAGGAAAATCTGTAAAAAAAGAAAAAATTTGTCTCATAATCTGCGCCAATTTTACATGATAATGTCTAAGAGGAAATTGCATTTAACAAGAAATCAAATATAACAGAGCTAAATTAAATAATACACTAAAACGAACCCCTTAATAATAGCATAATAAAATTACAAAACTCTATAAGCTATAATAATATATTATCAAGCTAAAGTGATATATAGTCCACAAGTGTTTGTTTTTAGTCGGAAAAAGAATTTGATAAAAATTCTCAAAATAACAAGTTCAAAAAAAAGCCAAAACTGAATTTTATTTATGGAGAAAGATTTTTCTGTCAATATTGTCATGCTGATATAAATAGAGCTGATATTGATAGACACATAATATCAAATGAACATATAAACATTTATTCAAACTCAACTGAATTTTATGAAAGAATTTTTGTTGAGATTTCAAACTGTGAGCTTAATGGACTTGTTGTTTATGCAAATTGACGTTGAAAAAAATATTTAAAGAAGGAGATTTTAAGTCAATTTTAAAAGACTTTAAAAAACTAAGATTTTAACTCCTTAGATAAAACACATATAAATATTTAATAGTGTAAATAGTTAATTTAGAAACATCCTAAAGAATTTTAAGCCATTAAAAAAAATCTAATTTAAAGTCTTAAGAGTTTTATGCCTTTTTAAAAGAAATAATTTTACCGAATGAATTAATAAGGTTTTGTTGAACTTTACTTTTAACTAATAGATCTTGCCCATGAGTGCTAAAGTAATGACTAAGAAATATTTATAGACAATATCAATGAATCATTTTACTTCCTAAGAAGCTATTCTCTGTATAAGAAGAATTGACAATATTTAATATAAAAAGAATATGTATTTAATCTTGTTGAGTTTTTGCTATGGATTATAAGCTAGAACTTCAATCAAATTTAAAGATTTGAATTTTTGAAGCATTTTTTTATTGTATTGGAAATTAATCTTAATGAGATTTACGAGCAAAACAAAGATCTCTTTTATAAGCTTGTTTATTATATAGGCATCTCAAGTTACTTCAAAAGAACTAAGACTTTGTTTTAGCAAATATAAAACTGTTAAGATCTATTAGAGACTTCTGAGAGCATATTTTGTTTTGTGTATTCGATTTTAGGTTTTAATTAAAGACTAATTCAAACACTACTCATGATAAAGGTATAATAAAAATCTATAACAAAAGAAGTTTATTTGTCTAACTTATTCTTTGAGTTTAGCGAGTATTGCGGCATGATATAATTTATTGCTTCAATTTTATTAAAAAATGGAATTTATTAAAGACAGGAAAATAGTTAAGATTTAAGAGTGATTTAATTGTCTTATATTTTGGTTGAAACTCTTATAATTATTGGGCAATATGATTATTGATGTTTATAACGATAAATAAGTGTTAATTGAGTACTGCTTGACTAGTTCTGTCATGTCTTAATATACTTAATTAACTACTGTATAAATGAGATGTATTCCGAGCCAATAAGCTTAAGGTTATTAGTATTATTGATAATATTAGTTGTTTATGTTTCATATTAAAATGAACATATGCATAATGTTTTGTTGTAAGGTGTCTAGGAAAAACAGATCTGGTACTTAATTAACAACCTTCCTTATCCATTTGATTAAGAAATAAAGAGTATTTAATACTTTTAATACAAAGTTTATGCAAGTATATTGGATAAGAATAAGTAATAAGAAATGTTCAAATAATAAGTTCAAGAAAAATATATTTAATATAAATATAGCGACATTTCCAACGAAGAGAAATTACTTCTTTTAAATTAGTTTTTTTAACTAATATTTAATTTGTAACATTAAGTAGAGGATTAAAGATTTTAGACTTAAGATTAAAACAGCTATAAATATTTACATAAAATTTTCTTATAATAATATAATTAATTTTTTATCATTATTATTATTTAAAAATATTTAATTCTATTGTGGTTAATTTAATTAAAATTTAGGTTTGCTTTACAGGAGTAAGCTTTAAGTATTTTCTTTTTGTGATTTTTCATTAAAATTTACTACTAAAGATACATTCTATAAAGTAATTTTTAAATATTCAGAAAGTCTAAATACATTAATAATTTCCTCCAATATTACCAATTATTAGGGTTCAGTTATTTTCTAGCTTTTAAAACTATAATTAAAGCTATCTCAACCAACAAAATCAATAAAATACTTCATTTACTTCTAATACAAAAGAAGACTTAAGGATTTACTAAAATCAAGGACAACTTGTTTGATTTTTTCAATTCTTTCTAACTTTAGCTTTTCAAAAGTTAAATATTCAAAACTAATATTTAATGAGTGTGATCTTTATTTTAATTTTTGGCTTTCTTTAGGAACTAATTCTTTTTTATAATTTAGAAGATTTGAAATATTGTAATTATTATCATCTCTTATTTAAGCTAGATAATTAATCATGTCACAGATAACGAGGCCTCTTTTAAATAATTCTGTTTCATTCTCATAGAAATATTATATGGTTCGGTTAATTATATGTACTCGTTTTTCTTTATCAGTTTTTACTTACATGTTATTTATTACCCTAAAAAACAATAAAAATAAAAAAGCCCTAAAAAAAGACATTTATAGAATTTATAAATTTAAAATTTAATTTGGATTTCAAATTTTTTATTTTATTAAATTTTGTCAATAAATTAAATAAATACCAAATAATAAAATAATTAATATAAAATAACATTATTACACTATAGTTACCTAATCCTTTATTTGCTATTTATTTTTATTAAAGTCACTTAAAAATTTCTTTCCAAATACTCTTTAGTAAATTTATTTGAGAGTCTTTTTATTTATATTTATTCTAAAGAGTATTAGTTTATATTTTCATATCTTTAGTAGTATTTATTTAAAGCTCAATCATTCTTTATATATCATCAAATTACTGAAAACACAAAATATATTTAATATCTTATTTAAGACAAATAGTTTTCACAAACAAACAATTTTTACTTCAATTTTTAAACAATACAATATCTTAATTATCATCAATAATATTTAACTCCTCCTAATCATAAGGTTCTTTATGTATATTATACCTTATCTTTAACATTCACTCCTCATACTTTTCCCATTATAACTAAATACAAGCTTATTACTAATCCTTATCTAAAAAATTTCTTATATCGAAAAACTATCTTAGTTAAATAAAAGACAGAAAATCTAAAATCATTATATTATATATTTATTATAATTGTGACTCAGTTTTGATCTAATCGAAAACTCTATTCAAATACTCTTGCTCGACAAACTCTATTTTCTCATTAGTAATAACCATAATCTAACTATTGTCCTTAGGATTATCAATATTCTATTACAAACATTCACAGGCCAATTTCATTGCCTATTCTAGACTCAAATTCTCATCATATTTTTATTCTAAATATTCAATAATTGTCTTGGAGTTTTTGCCTATAGCATTGGCTCTGTAACAGGTAATCATTCCTGAAGGATCAACTTGATGTATCTAAGGTCCAACTTCAGGATCAATGCCAGCAAACATCATTGAGATACCAAATGGTCTTGCACCTCCCTTTTAAGTAAATTGTTGCAAAACAGAAGAGATTTTTCAAGCTATATAATTTACTGTAGGAACCTCATCATACGTGAGTCTAAAGAGCTGGCTTTATTTTCTTGCATGATCAATAATCTGTCTAGCATCAGCTGAGAGACCTGTAAAGGCACAGGCAATATGCTCATCAATAAGACTAATCTTATGTAAGGTTCTTTCCTCTTGGAGTTTTTTAGCAGTTTTTTTCTCAACAGCGAAAATGATAAAATCCTTTCCTTTTATGCCAATTGAAGTATTTCCCTTTTTAGCTTACAAGTTTGACTGCCTCAAGAGCGTACTCAACTTAAAGAAGTTGACCATTAGGAGCAAAGATAGTTATAGCTGAGTCGTAGGACATTATAAACAAAAAAATAATATTTATAAAATATCTATTAATTTATAAGAAGATTTAAGTTAATTTATTTTTATACTTGATAAATGAATCAACAATGGACATAGGAAATAAATAGAGATTTTTAGAACCTAAATGATTAGCTGTAAATCTGAGACATTTAGCTTGCTTTTGATAACAAAATAAACATACCTGTTATTTAAAGCATCTCTAAACAAACACAGCTACTTGACTAAATAACTAACAAGCTTGATGGTGTTCTAAAAGGCAATGAGGTTGTCTATCCACAAGTATAGGGAAATACAAATGAAATACTTACCTTCCAAAGTATGTTAAAAAGACAACCTTTTATATACACAAATAAATCCTGAGCTTTAGAAGACAATCTCAGAAATTGAAAACTAAATTCAGTTTGAGCAAGAATATACATAAGAAGAGATTTAAATGATGTATAAGCAGATTCTTTAGAAACAAAAAAGAATAAATATGGCTTTTGAAGGCCACTAATAATTTTTGATTTTTTGAGAATTTTAATTAATGTATTTGAGTGAAAGAGGTGTAAGGTTGTCTGCATAACGGACAGTTTTTAGTTCTGCTTTTAACACCTTGAATACACTCATGACATATACATAAATGATTACAGGGGTTAATAATGATGTCTTTTCTGTTGCTAAAACAAATTATGCAATCCTCTTATTGATTCTGATTTCCAAGAACAGAGCTCTCAAGTCCGTAAACAACTTCAATATTTTAGTATAGATTATTTATCTATATTCCTTTGCTTATTAGCACCAAATGATAATTATTATTACTATCTTTGTATGCTATATAGAAATAATATTATGAATTATTTAACTACGAGATTTAAATACATAATAGGAATTTGTTTTCCTAGTTCTAAACTTATATAGCATAATCGTTAATTACGATTTCAAAGCTAATTTCTATCTATTTTGCAACTTGGTTCAAATTATATTCAACCTCAACATCAACTTCATATTTAATATCTATTGGCTGATTTTCATGAATATTTGGTTATACCATATACAAGATCTTAAGGTCTATTTTTTAATCTAAATTTTCAAACAGGATACATGACTTTATATTGAAGTAGTTTCTTCTCTATAAATCCTGATTTATTTCAAGCTTGTCTTTGAGCCTATACTATAATTCATATCTATATAGTCTTTTTGAATAAACATCTTCTGGTACTTCTTATTCTTAAATTGTTTCTTAATTAATGTTTGTATTCAAGCTCTTAAAAACCTCATCTCTTTATTCATTTGTCTAGTCAATATATTTGTCCCACTCATTTTCTTATATATTATTTCTATATAAGACTCCACCCATAAAATTATATTCCTTTAATAATTAATTAGAAATTGATTCAAAGATATGATGTTTTTCCAACTAAGAAAAGCTAGGTCATTTTTAACTATCCAAAATCAAGCACTATAATATAAGATCATTATAATGTTTATCTACATCATCTCTAAGCTGAATTTTCTCAATTTATTGAAATAAATATTTTTTGCTGCCTTTGGCTTAACAATCCACAAATGGTGATTTTCAATAAGCAAGTTCGTATAGGAGAACTCCAAATGCCCAAACATCAACCTTATTATCATGAATTTATCCCAGCTTCATTTCAGGAGAGATATAAGTAGGGGTCCCGCAATAAGTACCCTTGTCTTCATCTAGAGTATCAAGACAGCACCAGCCAAAATCAGTAAGCTTTACTTGCCCATTTTTTGTCAGAATATTTTCTAACTTTATGTCCCTGTGCATAACACCTTTTGAATGCAAATACTTTAGTGCTTTAAGAGTCTGGTGTGCATAGTCTACTATTTCTTTATGACTAAGATCTCTATGATGTTGGGAGCTCTCGCTCAAGAACTCAAACAAAGTTGGACCATCACAAAACTCCTCAACAATAACTATCTTTGTGTCATTAAGATAATAACCATATATCTTTGCAACATGTTTGTAATCCAGCCTACAATGTACTTCAATTTCTCTTTGAATTCAGTGAAAAGCATTAGTATTTATAATGAGTTATTTGGAGATCTTCTTCAATGCCACTGTCTTTTAGGATCTTTTCTCAATAGCCATAAAGACCTCTGAGAATGAACCCTTACCTATTCTTTTTATAATTTCAAAATCAGATTCTTGCCACTCAGGTTCCTAATACGGCATAAGATAATTATTATATTATTACATAAGGAAATTTTTTAATAAACTTAACTGAAAAATTAACAAAAAAAAGGATTTAAAAATAAGCTTGAAATTTTTTACTTAATTTTTACTCTATAAAATGCTCATGGATTTTGCTCTAAAATATCATTATAAAAGGGATTACTAATTGTTCTGTTATTCTTCATTATATCAACATGCTTTGAAATTCCTTCTCTTCAGTGAATATTATTTTATGATATTTGATTTTTAAATTCGTTCTATAATCAAATCTCCTTTGTAAGGATATTATATCATACACTTGATCTTGTTACTAGACTACTCTCTTTATACTATAATTCTTGCCAAGCATTTTTGGTCTCAATTTAAAAGTCAAAATTTTTGTTTCAATTTTGTTGAAAATTCATATTATTAAAATAAAAAATAAATTAAAGAATAATTTTATAAAATTTCAAGTTAAATAATTACATATACTTTTCTGACTCAGCCAAGGCTCTTGCAAGAGCCTCATCCTCATCTTCATAATCCTAATATTAAGCATAATCAAAAATCTTCTCTTGTCTTTGTTACTATTGTATGTTTTAATTTAGGTTTTGTTTTCCACAATCTTGTTCATGTTTTTCTTTGTTCTCAAAAGGTATTTTTTATTAGCATTTTTTGCATCGAAAAACTTCTAAAATTTCTGACTTTTTTTATTTACATCAATTTTCGTGCATTTCTACAAAATCCTTCTGCAAATCAGCTCCACAGTATCAGCAAGTAATTAACTAAGAACTTTATTATATTTGGCTCTCAATTTGATCCTGATCCTCAAAACAATCCTCACAGAAGAAATATCCTTCATACTAAAAGCTCTTATTTTTTTAAAGAATTTTTTGACATGAAAAACACTGCACTAAATTTTTAAGATTTTTCTCACATTCAAATTTATGCTAGTCTTAATCAACTAGCTTATACAGTGTCTAGCATATGTCGCATTTTATGGTTCATGATCAGCAGCCTATTTCATGCTAAAGAAACTAGTCCTAAGTAAACTTTTAATTACAAAGCTCACATTGTTTAATTTTATATATACAATTAATTTCATGTTATTCGAAATCTTTATGAGAGAATTCTTGCAAACAATGAGGACATTTTTTTGGCAAATGAAAATCTTATTTGTGTTGTTCAATTTCCTTTTTATTTATTGGTTTTTAACACTCTTAACACTTTACTATGTTTCATAAGCAAAATGCTTCATGAAGAACTTGCTTGGATGTTTCTATTTATTAGTCACTATTTATTTTACCAATTAGTGCATAAGAAGAAGTCTTGATCCATTTTATAAATTTAAATTATAATAATATAAAATTATATTATTAAAATATAGATTTATATTGGGGTTTGGGGTTTGGGGTTTGGGGTTTGGGGTT